>ERZ773188.337-NODE-337-length-59128-cov-7.908300_pt1 | contig 59128 bp, 49 predicted proteins | sample MGYA00581011_ERZ773188 | MGnify/ENA primary metagenome ERZ773188 (study PRJEB29015, sample SAMEA2737798) | human gut metagenome | biome: human gut; feature: human-associated habitat; material: faeces | place: China | collected 2012 ...
GCAGCGGTGCGCGCGATGCGCGCGGCCGCCGTGGTGTAAAAATAATTGCCGGAGAAAAATGCACGCGCGGCGTTTTCCGTCACGACCTCGCCGCGAAAGAGCAGGCCGCAGCGGTCAGCATACTGCGCGCAGAACTCCACATCGTGGCTCACGATGCACACGGCCGCGCCCTGTGCGCAGAGCGCGCGCAAAAGCGCGCCGAAGTCCGCCTTGAACGCGCCATCCATGCCCTTCGTCGGCTCGTCGAGCAGCAGCACGCGCGGCTGCATGAGCAGCACCTTCGCCAGCGCAGCGCGCTGTTGCTCGCCGCCGGAGAGGTCAAAGGGGTGCCGGTCGAGCAGCGGCGCGAGCGCCATCTGCCGCACGACCGTGTCCACCAGCGCGGCGTCCCTGCCGAGCGAAGCGAGATCGGCGCGCACCGTGTCGGCCGCGAAGAGCGTGCGCGGGTCCTGCGGCACGGCGGCGATGCCGTCGCGCAGGGGCTGGAGCGCGCGCTGGCGCTTCCCGTCGAGGTACACGCTGCCGCGGTAGAGCCGCAGCCGCCCGGAGAGCACGCCGAGCGCCGTCGTCTTGCCGCTGCCATTGCTGCCGGTGAGCGCGTAGAGCTCGCCCGGTCGCAGCGTGAGTGAGAAATTGCGCAGCACGTCCGCGCTGCCTTGCGCGTAGCGAAACCAGCCGTCGCGCACGGTCAGCACCGGTGGCGCGTCCACGAGCGCGGGCGGTGCGTCCGGCATCGGGCGCGGAGAAAAGCGCTGGAGATACGCCCGACCCGCGCGCACGGTGAGCGGCAGACGCTCCGTCTCGCCGAGGGCAGCGGCAATGCGCGCCGCCGTGGGCATGGCAGAAAAGATCGCATGACCACGCACCGCGGCCGCCGCCTCCTGCGGCGCACCGGCGGCCAGCAGCCGCCCCTGCTCGAGCACGATGAGGTGGTCGGCCAGCGGCACGGCCTCCTCCAGCCGCTGCTCGGACAGCAGGATCGTCAGCCCCAGCTCCTCGTTGAGCTTGCGCAGCGTGTGCAGGAAAGTACTCGCCGCGATGGGGTCGAGCTGGCTCGTCGGCTCGTCCAGAATGAGCACGTCCGGCCGCATGACCACGACGGACGCGAGGTTGAGCATCTGCTTCTGGCCGCCGGAGAGCGCGCCCACGTCGCGCTCGAACCAGTCGGCAATGCCGAAGTAGCTCGCCATCTCGGCGACGCGCAGGCGCATGGTTTTTTCCTCGCAGCCGAGGCTTTCGAGCCCGAACGCCAGCTCGTGGAACACCTTGTCCGTCACGATCTGATCATCCGGGTGCTGGAGCACAAAGCCGATGCGCTGCGCCTGCTCGGCAAACGGAATGTCCTTTAAGCGCGCATCCCCGAGGCACACCGTGCCGCTGACCGTGCCGTGCGGCGTGAGGCAGGTCTTGAGCTGACGCAGGAGGGTCGATTTGCCGCTGCCGCTCTCGCCGCAGAGAACCGTGACCGCGCCCTCCGGGACCGTGAGCGTGAGATCATCGAGCGCCGGGCGCGTCTGGCCCGGATAGATAAACGTCAGATGTTCGAGCGCAAACGACGCCATGTCAGTGCCTCCTTTCCATCGAGCAGCAGCGGCAGAAAGCACAGCAGCGCAAAGCACGCCATGCACACCGCACCGCCCACGCCGTCCCCGCCGATGCGGATCGACGGGTAGTAGCGCACATACAGCGCGCCGCAGCCGACGCCCACGCACAAGCCCGCAAGCGCGAGCGCAAACACGGCGCAGAGCACGCCGTCGCGCCGGGTGAAGCGATAATTGCCGAAATACGTTCTTCTGCCGGCGCCGTAGCCCCGGCTCTTCATGGAGTCCGCCGCCGTGATGCCGCTCTCAAGCGCCCACGAAACGGTGACAGACAAAATGCGCGCGCTGCTTTTCAGCCGCTGCCACGCGCTTCCCTCGCGCGTGCCGCAGCCGAGCGACGCCTGCGCCGCGCGCACGGCGCGGATGTGCGCGGAAAACTTCGGTACGAACCGCAGCGCCATGCTCAGCAGCAGCGACACGCCCGGCAGCACGCTGCCGAACACGTACAGATATTTCTCCGCCGTCATGACGACGTTGCAGCACTGGAACCACAGAATCACGGCCGCGAACATTGCCGCCGCAGCCGCGCCGTAGCACAGTGCCTCGCGCGTGACGGGGTTGCCGTTCGGCAGGTAAAACAGCATCGTCACGCCCGCATGGTTGAATAATGCGTTGAGCACCGCCATCAGCACCAGAAACGGCACGAGCCAGCCGAGCGTCCGCCCCAGGCTGCGCCAGCCGCGCAGCACCGCACAGTAGCCCAGCGCGCCCAGCAGGCTCAGCGCCAGAAACACCGGGTGCAGCACGAGCATCGTCAGCAGCAGCACAGCCGCAAAATAGCAAAAAGTCAGCGCCGGGTGCAGCGCCGAGAAGGAATCGTTCATGGTTCTCCTTGCTGGGCGCCGACGTCGCGCCCAAGGTCGCAGGTATAGCTCCAGACGACGGTGTCGCCGTCATGCAGTGTATAGCCGCTGCAGCCGTAGTCCGGCCAGACACCGTTGACGCTGTACATCCAGCCGGACAGCTCGCCGCAGTCAAATTCGTAGAGGTTGCCGATGCCCTCGATATAGGCGCTGTTGTACGCAGGCGTCCAGGTCGACTCCATGTGGATCCCCTGCGCGCGGCAGACCCGCTGCAGCACGTCGAACACCGTGTCTCCCTCCGAGAAGGCGACGGTCGTCTCCGGCAGGAACACGCCGTCGGCAGGGACGATGTCCGCCTTGCCGGGGTTCAGAGCGTCCATGTGCTCCAGCACCGTGCTGCACTCGATCGTTACCGTACAGCGCAGCGCACCGGCATCCTCCTGCGTCTGTCCACCGCAGGCCGTGCACAGCAAAAGCAGCAGGCACAGCAGCAGACTGAGCGCGCGCCGCTTAGCCATGCTGCACCGTCCCGTTCACGACTGTGAGCGCGGCCGTCGTCGTGGCAAGGCTCTCGGTCTCATCCGCGGCGGCCAGCACGGCGTCCGACACCGTCAGCACCGCCTCCGTCACGCCGTCGGCGAGCTGAAAGCGCAGCCGCACGAGCACGCTGCCGGTCGATGTGGCAAGCGTGCCGCCCGCCTCCGGCAGGCACAGGGCGCGCACGCTGCCGGTCTCGTTGGCACGCTCCGGGTCACTCTCCCACTCCGGGAGGCTGCCCATCACGAGCGGGATGTCCCCGTCCGACGTGCCGAGGAACGTGATCTGCGTCGGGTCAAAGGCCACGGCGAGGCTCGCCGCCTCATAGTGCGCGCCGTCCGGCAGGCCGGAGAGTACGACGTCGACCGTGCACGCGCCGTCCGCGTCCGCGCTCTGGCACGTGAGCGTAAGCGTGGGGTCGGTGTCCGCGACGCTCTTTTGCCGCAGAGCGATGCACAGCACCACGATAACCACGACCAGCAGCACGGCAAGCACAATGGCAAGGTTCTTTTTCGTCCAGAAAGTCTTCATTGTCCGTCCTCCTGCGCCGTGGGCAGCACCGTATTCTGAACGAAACTGTCAGCCAACGCGCGCACATCCTGCGCGTCGACGCGGCCGTCAAGATTCACATCCATCGTCAGCAGCAGCTCCGTTGCCGGAGCCTTGCTGTCTGCGCAGGCCGTGCGGATATTCAGCGCATCCTGCGCGTTGATGACGCCATCGGCATTCCCATCGCCGACGGTCAGCACCGGGCTCTTGCCGTCCGTCACGGTGTAGTTTTCCGTGTCATTGAGCGCGTCATCCGTCACATCCGGCGCAAAGAGCCAGACCCACGTCGGCGTGTCGCTGCGCTCAGACAATACGGGGCTGTAGAGCAGCTGCGTCCCGTCGGAAAACGCGACCGTGCTGTCCGCCGTCACGTCCGGCAGGCACACGGCGACCGTGCGGTATCCGGCCGGGATAAGACCGCTGCCGTCCGCCGTGCAGAGCACGCGCGCGACCGGTTCGTCCGGCTCGGCGGGCGTCTCGACCGCGGGCGCATCCGTCTCCTGATAGAGGCCGCTCTGCCCGCGCCGGAACCGCGAGACGGCCACGAGCGCATACACCGCCTGCTCCGTGGCGAGGCTGTCCGTGCCACCGGAGGCCTTGTGGCGGAACGCGGCCGCGCCCGCATCATAAAACGTCAGCAGCGCATCGACCGCCGAGCCGCCGTCCTTGACGAAACGGCTGTCCGTGTCCGGGTCGATGCCCAGCGCCGTGCAGGCGACGATGACCTGCGCGACGCTCTCGGCATTGGCGGAGCCCCATGAGGTGAAGCCGCCGTTGCCGTTCTGCATGGCCGAGAGCGTGTCGATGCCGCGCGACACGGCCGCTGCGACGGCCGCCTCCCCGCGGTACGCCGCCAGCGCCTGCAGCACCATGGCCGTCACGTCCGGGTCGGCCGCCGCGCCGCTCATCGCCCAGCCGCCGCCAGAGAGCTCCGCCGCCAGAATGGCGTCCACGCACTGGCGGCGCACCGCGCTGCCGGGCAGGTAATTGCGACTGTCGAGCGCGAGCAGCGCAAACACCGGGCCGTTGATGCCCTGATTGCGCACCCAGGAAAAGTCGGCATACGGCGCGGTGAGGTCGCAGCCGCCGACCTGCGTCGCGTCGCGCCCGATGGCGGACAGCGCAAGGATGACGCGCGAATTGTCCGTGGATTTGTAGGCGTTGAGCGCGCCGTCGCGCCCGGACGCCGCCGTGAGCTCCTGCGCCTTGGAGGCAACGTCGGCATAGTAGTGCGCAAAATAGTCGCTGTCCACGGCGAAATATCCGCCGCGGGCAAGGCCCAGCACCGTCCACTCATCGCCGTAGCCCGGCGACGGGACGGCCGCCGCCTGCTGCGCCAGCGCAGCCGAGAGCACCGGCTGCACATCCGCGCCCTGTGCCGCCGGCGCCGGCAGCACCGCGCACGCGAGCAGCAGCGCCAGGCACAGCGCCAGAAACCGTTTGTTCGTTTTCATGATCTGCCTCCTGAAGGGGTCACGATGCGTGCAGTCGATGCGCACGCCGGATTTCGAAATCACGCAACATTATACCAGCCGCTTCGCGCAAAAGCAACGCTCTACGGCATTTCCCGCCCCGGCGATGCATGGACTTTCTGTCAGGTTTTCCGGCAGGCTGCTTTTGCGCAATTTCCCGCGCGCGGCGTGCTAGGATACCGCCATGGACGTCATCTATCTCGACAGCCTGTTCGGGCTGAATCTGCTGATTGACTACTGTCTGGTGCTGGCATCGGCGCGCGTGTGCGGCGTGGTGCTGCGCCGCTGGCGGTACGCGCTCGCAGCGCTCATCGGCGCGCTGTACGCGGCGCTCATGGTCCTGCCCGGCTGCGGGTGGCTGGCAAACGGCGCGATGAAGCTCGCGCTCGGCGCGGCCATGGCGCTCATCGCCTTCGGCGGCGAGGCCCATCTCGTGCGGTGCACGGTGGTGTTCTTCGCCGTGTCAGCCGCGTTCGGCGGCGCGGTGTACGCTGCGAGCATGCTCGCGGGCGTGTCGCCGGGCAGCGGCGCGCTCGTGACGGTATCGGGCCGGGTGCTGGCACTGTCGTTCGCCGCGTGCTACGCGGCCGTGTCGCTCGTGTTCCGCCGGCGGGCAAAGGCCGCCGACCGCGAGGTGCGCACCGTGACGGTCACGCTCGCCGGGCGCAGCGTGACGCTCAAGGCTCTGCGCGACAGCGGCAACGACCTGCACGACCCGGTGTCCGGTCTGCCGGCGGCGGTGGTCGAGCGCGCGGCGGTGCTGCCGCTGTTTCCAGCGCTGCACGCGCTGCCGGACGACGCAGTGCAGACACTGGAGGCGCTCAGTGCGCTGCCGGAGTGCACCGGCCGGGTCGTGCTGCTGCCGTACCGCGCGGTGGGCGTGGCCGGCGCACTGCTGCCGGCGTTCCGGCCGGACAGCGTGATGATCGACGGCATGCCGGAGCCGATGCTGCTGGCGCTGAGCGCGCAGGCGCTCACATCCGACGGCGCATTTGCCATGGTGCTGCCGCCAAAAAGCTGAGGAGGGGTTTTTCGTGCCAAGACTACTGGAAAGACTACATACGCTCTGGGCGGCGCTGCGGCTGCGGCTGCGCGGCGGCGCGCCGGGGCTGTTTTACATCGGCGGGAGCGACACCATGCCCGCCCCGCTCGACCGCGAGGCAGAGCAGCAGACCATCCGGGCGCTCGCCGCCGGGAGCGAGGAGGCCGCTTCCCTGCTCATCGAGCACAACCTGCGGCTGGTGGTGTACATCGCGCGCCGGTTTGAAAACACGGGCATCCACATCGAGGACCTGATCTCGATCGGCACGATCGGCCTCATCAAGGCCATCCACACCTTCAAGCCGGACAAGAACATCAAGCTCGCGACCTACGCCTCGCGCTGCATCGAAAACGAGATCCTCATGTACCTGCGCAAATGCAGCGCGCAGAAAACGGAGGTGAGCATCGACGAGCCGCTCAACACCGACTGGGACGGCAACGAGCTGCTGCTCTCGGACATTCTCGGCACGGACGCCGACGCCGTGAGCCGCCCGCTCGAGGACGACGCCGAGCGCGCCATGCTCCTGCGCGCCATTGAGACGCTCGGCGAGCGCGACCGGCAGATCATTCTGCTGCGCTTCGGCATCGGCGGCGCGCGCGAGGCGACGCAAAAAGAGGTTGCAGACCTGCTGGGCATCTCGCAGAGCTACATCAGCCGGCTCGAAAAGCGCATTATCGCGCACCTGCGTCAGGAGATGCTCAAGCAGATGCAGTGCTGAACATGGAATACGCAAAAGCGGCGGCTCCGGTCGGAGCCGCCGCTTCGTTTCTCATTTTTTCGCGCGGCACTGAATGCGCTGCACGCCGCAAAAGAGCAGGAACACCACAAGGTCGACCACCACGACGCTCGCACCGGACGGCGTCTCGAGCACGTAGGACAGCACCATGCCGAGCAGAAAATTCACCACCGACACCACGGCCGCACAGATCGTGACCGAGCGGAACGTGCCGAACACGCGCATGGCCGTCAGCGCCGGGAAGATGATGAGGCTCGAGATGAGCAGCGCGCCCATCATGCGCATGCCCAGCACGATTGTGACCGCCGTGAGCACCGCGAGCAGCATGTTGTACGCCTGCGTGTGCACGCCGGTCGCGCGCGAAAACGTCTCGTCGAACGTGACGGCGAAAATACGAGGATAGCACAGCACGAACAGCGCCAGCACCGCCGCCGACAAGATCAGGCTCAGGCGCAGGTCGGCCGACGACAGCGACAGGATGCTGCCAAACATGTAGTTATTCACATCGGTGTTCATGCCGCTGGTCATGGACACGGTCATCACGCCGATAGCCAGCGCGCTGCTTGAGAGCAGCGCGATCGCGGCGTCGCCCTTGAGCTTTCCGTTTTGCGACAGGCGCAGCAGCAAAAACGCCGCCACGACCACGACCGGCACCGCCACGGCCAGCGGCGCGAGATTGAGCGCCGTGGCGATCGCGAGCGCGCCGAAGCCGACATGGCTCAGTCCGTCGCCGATCATGGAATAGCGCTTGAGCACGAGCGACACGCCGAGCAGAGACGCGCACAGCGACACGAGCACACCCACGACGAGCGCGCGCACGAGAAACGGATACGACAGCATTTCGAGAATGACTTTCATAGCTTCCGCCCTCCCAGGAAACGGCGCGCGGCGTCGCTCTGCTTATAGGCCGCCGCCGTGCCGAAAAAGAGCTGCTGGTGCCCCAGATGCAGCACGTGCGTGGCGTAGCGCAGCGCGGCGTCGATGTCGTGCGTGACCATGATGACCGTGATGCCGCTGCAGAGGTTCACGAGCTTGATGAGGTTATACAGCTCCCCCGTCGCCACGGGGTCGAGCCCCGTGACCGGCTCGTCGAGCAGCAGAAGCTTGCGCGTGGCGCACAGGGCGCGCGCGAGCAGCACGCGCTGCTGCTGGCCGCCGGAGAGCGCCTGATAGCTGTGGTGCGCCAGATCCTCGATGCCCATGCGCTCCATGTTCTCCTGCGCACGGGCGCGGTCGGCCCGCGAGTAAAACGGGCGGCCATGCATCTGGTTGATGCAGCCCGAGCGCACGACCTCAGCCACGCTCGCGGGAAAGTCGCGCTGGAGCTGCGTCTGCTGCGGCAGATAGCCGATCTCGTTGCGCACGAGCCCGTCGCCGAGCGTGATGCTGCCCTGCTCCGGCGCCTTGAGCCCGAGCAGGCCCTTGATGAGCGTGGACTTGCCGGAGCCGTTTTCGCCGACCACGCACAGCAGATCGCCGCGCGAGACCGTAAAGTTCACGTCGCGCAGCACCGTCTGCCCGTCGTAGCCGAGGCAGACGTGTTCACAAGTAATAAGTGCCATTTAATTCAATGCCTCCCGCAGCGCCTGCACGTTGCGCTCCATAAGCTGCAGGTACGTCGCGCCGTCTGCAAATGCCTGCGCCGTCACATTGTGACAAGTCGCAAACTCCAGTTTTTTCGCGCCCGTGGCCTCGCAGATCGTGTCGGCGAGCTTGCCGTTCGAGAGCTCGATCGTGAACACGACCGGGATGCCCTCCGCGCGCACCTTGTCGATCAGAAACGCCACCGTGGCCGCCGAGGGCTCGGCCGCGTCCGCGCAGCCGGGATAGGCGGCGTAATAGTCCAGTCCATAGGCGTCGGCAAAGTACCGCAGTGGGAACCTGTCAGCAAAAACCACGGTTTTTCGCGCTGCATGCTCCACTACATCCTGAAATTCCGCATCTAACTGGTTTAATTTCTCCACATAGTCCCCACACCGCTGCGCATACGCCGCCGCATGCGCGCTGTCTGCCGCAGCGAACGTATCGGCAAGCTTCTGGCAGATGCGCGCCGCGTTGCGCGGGGACGTCCAGACGTGCTCGTCCGGCTCCGCGTCATCGGCCGCATGGTCATGGTCATGCTTTTCCGTCTGCATGCCCTCAACGGTCTCCTCGTCGAGCAGCTCCACGCAGTCCATAAGCGTCACAACGCGCAGGTTCGGGTTATCGACGCCGTCAAGCACGGTCTTGACCCACGCGTCCGACTCGCCGCCGACGTAGATGAACACATCGGCATTGCGGATGGCAATGATGTCCTTCGGCGTGGGCTCATAGGCGTGCACCTCGCAGCCGGGGCGCAGCAGCATCGTGACCGACACATCGTCCCCGCCGACCTGACGCGCAAAATCATAGGGTGCAAAGATCGTCGTGACGACGTGGAGCCTGCCGTCGTCCGAGGCCGGGTTTCGCTGCACGGTGCAGCCCGAAAACGCCGACACAGCCAGCACCATTGCCAGCAGCACACACAGGAGCTTACGCATGGCCGTCACGCTTTCTGCCGCAGGCGGCGCACGTGCCGTAGATCGTCGTGCTGCGGCCGTCGACGGTGAAGCCGGCCGCGCGCAGCAGGTCCGACTGCAACGCATCGGACACGCCCTCGTCCAGATGGATCAGCCGCCCGCAGTCCACGCACTTGAGGTGCAGGTGCGCGTCGCAGTGGCCGGGGTCCATGGCCTGATAGGCCGCGCTGCCGCCGCTCTCGGGCGCGAAGCGGCGCACGGTGCCCTCCTCGACCAATCGGTCGAGCGCACGGTAGACCGTGCTGCGGCCAGGGGCCTCGTCGCCCATGGCCGCGAGCAGCTGCTCGACCGTGAACTGTTCGTCCGCGTGCGCAGACAAAAACGCCAGCAGCGCACAGCGCTGCTGCGTGTGATAACTGTTTCGCATGGTTTCGCCTCCAAATCGGGAACGAATCCCGAATTCAAGCCGTAGCATACACGCAGTTTGCCCGTCTGTCAAGAGCAAAATGCAAAAATCCCGCCGGACATTGTGTCCGGCGGGACTTTGGATTTAGATTCAGGCGAGGGCAGCCTCGGACTCGTCCGCGCCGCCGAGTTCGTCGGCAATGAACTGCGGCACCTGCTCGCGCGTCATGTTCAGCGCGACGGCCAGCTCCCCGTGGAGCATCTCCTCAGCGCGCTTCATATAGCGCTCATCGACGAGGCCGAGCTTTTTGCCGCGCTCGGTCATCTGGCGGCGCTTGGCGCGCACATCCTTGATCAGCTGCAGGAGGTCGGCGCAGGTGTAGTTCTGGATGCACTGCTGATAGTGCTCGTTGAGAAAGCGGAGGTTGGAGTTTTCATAGACTTCCGCGGTCATCTGCGGAATGCGGTCGATGAGCGCGAGCGCTTCCTCGCGCGTGATCACGGGCCGCATGAACACCTTGCTGTCCACAGGCGTGAACACCTTGCCCTCGCGGTAAATGGGGGCAAGCGTATAGTAGTCCCGGTGCTTATCTACGCCGGAGATCTTCGGCGTGCCGATCTCCTCCACGCGGCAGACACCCTCGTTGCCATACACGATCAACTGACCAATTTCGTACATCTGAATATCCTTTCCTCAGCCAAACAAAACCAAAAACAAACAAAGCAGGGCGGCATTGCAGCCGCACTGCGGCCGCAACCCTGCCCCCTGATAGATAGTTTAACACAAAATTTGCAAAAAGGTAAGACTTTTTTCATTTAGGGCTTGATTTTTTTGCGGAAACGGATAGAATAAACAATTTATAGAGAGAAAAAGCAGGAAAGAAAATCCGCATTTGCTACTTTGAGGGGGAAATTGGGATGCATATTGGGTGGAGCCGCATCTGGAAGGTACTGCTCGGCTGTGCCTGCGCGGTCGGGAGCATCGTCCTGCTCGCCTGCGGGCTGGTCGGCTGGGGCATTGCGGCGCTGGAGGCGGCCGCGCTGCTGCTCGCGCTGCAATACGCGCCGCGCGCGGCACAGCTGTGGAAAACGTGGTGGTTCGTGGAGCTGGTGCTCGTGCTCGCCGCCACCGTGGGGTACGCCGGCTTTGCCGCCGTGCGCACGGCGCAGGCGCCGGCATCCGCCGTCGTCATCACGACGGAGCGCGACGCGCCTCAGGCCACGCCGGTGCCGGAAACCGAAACACCGGAACCGACCGCCGCCCCGGAACCGACGTCCGCACCCGACACGGCGGAAGCAACCTGTGTCGCCAGCCGCAAGGCGAAAAAATACCACCGGCCGTCGTGCCAGTACGCCGCCAAGATCAAGGACGAGAACCTCGTGACCTTTGACAGCGCCGCGCAGGCGCAGGCCGCGTGCTACGCGCCCTGCGGCGCGTGCAAGCCATAAGCAAAACCGCGCTCCCAATACACGGGAGCGCGGTTTTGCTATGAGACGTTACATGTGCAGATCCGGATACAGCGGGAAGCGCGCACACAGATCGAGCACCTGCGCACGCACGGCGGGCACGGCGGCCTCGCCCTCGTCGATCAAGCGGCAGATGAGCGCGCCGATCTCGCGCATCTCGCCCTCGCCCATGCCGCGGGTCGTGACGGCCGGCGTGCCGAGACGCACACCGCTCGTGACGCGCACGGACTGCGTGTCGAACGGGATGGTGTTTTTATTGGCAGTGATGTTCGCCGCGTCGAGCAGATCCTGCATCTGCGCGCCGGTGCGGCCGCGGCTGTAGACGTCGGCCAGCATGAGGTGGTTGTCCGTGCCGCCGGAGACGAGGCGGACGCCGCCCTGCTGCAGCGTCTCGGCAAGCACGGCGGCATTTCGGACCACCTGCTGCTGATAGGCGCGGAAGGCCGGCTGCAGCGCCTCGCCGAAGCAGACCGCCTTGCCGGCGATAACGTGCATGAGCGGGCCGCCCTGTGTGCCGGGGAAAACGGCGCTGTCGATCTTTTTGGCGAGCTCGTCCCGGCAGAGGATGATCGCGCCGCGCGGGCCGCGCAGCGTCTTGTGCGTCGTGCAGGTGACGACATCGGCATACGGCACCGGGCTCGGGTGCACGCCCGCGGCGACGAGGCCGCCGATGTGCGCCATGTCAACCATCAGGTACGCGCCGACGGAATCGGCGACCTGACGAAAGCGTGCAAAGTCGATCACACGCGGATAGGCGCTCGCCCCGGCAATGATGATCTTCGGGCGAACCTCCTCAGCCACATGCGCAAGCGCGTCGTAGTCAATGGTTTCGGTCTCGGGATCGACACCATAAAAATGCGCCTCGAAATATTTCCCGGACAAAGACGCCTTGCTGCCGTGCGTCAAATGCCCGCCGTGGGAGAGATTCATACCGAGGATGCGGTCGCCCGGCTGCAGCAGCGCCGCATACACGGCCATGTTCGCCTGTGAGCCGGAGTGCGGCTGGACGTTGGCATGGTCGGCGCCAAAGAGCCGCGTCACACGGTCGATCGCCAGACGCTCGACCTCATCGACGTAGTCGCAGCCGCCGTAATAGCGCGCGCCGGGGTAGCCCTCGGCGTATTTGTTCGTCAGGTGGCTGCCCACGGCCTCCATGACGGCCGGGCTCGTGAAATTCTCGGACGCGATCAGCTCCAGATGGTCGCGTTGGCGCCCCAGCTCCCGCTCCATGGAGGCGTACAGCTCCGGGTCTGCCTGCATCAGGTGTTCGTAATTCATATCGGCAACCTCCGTTTGTGTCAAAATAGCGCAAATAGTTTACCACGATTGGCACGTATTTTACAAGAGGGCGGCACATAAACTAAAGCATCCTGATCCTGTCCGAGGTGATGCAAGTTGAACAAATGGAAGCGCATCCGCCCATATGTCGCCTTCTGCGCGATCGCGCTGGCCGTCGGCGGCGCGTCGAGCTTCGCTACCCGCGCGGGCATGGCCGGCTTTGACCTGCTGACAAAGCCGCCAGCCACCCCGCCGGACTGGCTGTTTCCCATCGCGTGGACGATCCTGTACCTGCTCATGGGCATCGCCATGGGGCTCGTCTGGCGCAGCAGCTCCGGACGCGCGCGCAAGGAGGCCACCGCCCTGTGGAGCATCCAGCTGGCCGTCAACGGTCTGTGGCCGGTGCTGTTTTTCCTGCTGGGTGCACATGGCCCGGCGTTTTTCTGGCTGGTGGGGCTGATCGTGCTCGTGCTGTTTATGATCGCGGATTTTTCCCGCCGCCATGCCACAGCCGCATGGCTGAGCGCGCCGTATCTGCTCTGGCTGCTGTTCGCGGGTTATCTGAACCTCGGCATCTGGCTGCTCAATCGGTAAGGTTTGGGTAAAAAACACGTCAAGATTGTGTTTGCATGGTGCAGGAGATTGTGATACACTGCCCCCGAGGAGGGAACTGTACCATGAAAAAACCGCTCAAGATCATTCTGATCATTCTGGCCGTCATCGTCGGCCTGATTGCCGCACTGCTCATCTGGCTGACCGCCACGCAGCTGAATGTCAAAACCGAGACTGCCGTCGTGACCCACGGCGAGAACAGCACCGCCAGCTTTGCCCCGGGCGACAGCGTGTCCATCCTGACGTGGAACGTCGGCTACGCCGGACTGGGCGAAGAGTCCGATTTCTTCATGGACGGCGGCAAACAGGTTCGCGCACCGAGCAAGGCCGTCGTGGAAAAGAATATGGACGGCATCGTCAGCACCGTGAAGGAACTGGACGCCGACTTCACGTTCCTGCAGGAGATCGAGGCCGACCCCTCGACCCGCTCCTACGGCATCGAAGAGGCCGAACGCATGCGCACCGAGACCGGACTCGACACCGCGCACGCGCGCAACTATAAATGTGCCTTCGTGCCTTACCCCATCCCGCCGATCGGCAAGGTGAGTTCCGGAATCATGACGCTCTCGACCGCGCCCATCGCCTCGGCCGAGCGCATTGCCCTGCCGAGTCCGTTTAAGTGGCCGATATCGGTGGCCAACCTCAAGCGCTGCCTGATGCCGGTATATATTGATCTCGAAGGCACGGACGCGCAGCTCGTGCTCGTCAACCTCCATCTGGAGGCGTATGACGACGGCGAGGGCAAGGCCGCGCAGACCGCCGCGCTCAAGTCGTTCCTCGAGCAGGAATATGCCAAGGGCAACTACGTCATCGCCGGCGGCGACTTCAACCAGACGTTCCCCGGCGGGCTGGACAAGTACCCGATCAAGAACGACGACCTCTGGACGCCCGGCACACTCGACGACAGCATGCTGCCCGACGGCTGGCGCTTTGCCTACGACACGGCCGCGCCGACCTGCCGCCTCGACAACCAGCCCTATGACGCCGGGAGCGACGCCACGCAGCACTACGTGATCGACGGCTTCATCCTCTCGCCGAATGTGGAACTCACGAGCGTGCAGACGCAGGACGACGGGTTCCGGTTTTCCGACCACAACCCCGTGCTGCTGAATATCCGGCTCAAATAAAAAGAACAGCAAAGCCCGCTTCCGATCGGAAGCGGGCTGATTTTTATTTTGCACCGGTGATGTGCAGCTCCCGGCAGGAGCCAGGGCCGAAGAGCGCCTCCATTCCCTTTTTGTACGCAGGGAAGGCATCGCACGGCATAAGTGCCTGCACGCACCCGGCAAAGCCGCCGCCGTGCACGCGCCATGCGCCCACGCCGTCGAGCAGGTCGGCCGCGCGCTGCAGGCCGCGCTCGAGCCGGTCGTCACCGCCCGGGGCGCGGATGTTGCGCAGCAGCTGCTCCGACGAGCGGCCGGAAGCATTCATCAGGCGCAGGTAGGCCGCAGCGTCCCGGTGCACGAGCGCGTCGCGCATCAGCGGCACACGCGCGTTCTCCTCGAAAAAGTGCGCCGCGCGGTCGTCGGCGAGGCCCGGCTGCCGGTGGGCATAAAAGTCCGCCGGATTCACCTCTGAGAGCGTCTCGGCGCCGAAGCGCCGCGCCACGCTGCGCATATCGGCCGGCAATGCTGCATACGCCGCCGTGAGCCCCGCGTGACTGCCGCCGGTATCCGTCAGGCTGAGCGTGAGACCCATATCGGCAAACGGCGCTGCGACCGAGGCGATCTCCCCGGCGGCAAAGTCGATATATACCGCGCCGTCGAGCGCGCATGCGAGCTGATCCATGAGGCCGGACGGCTTGCCGAAGTGGCGGTTTTCCGCCTGCTGGCCGAAACGCGCGAGCTGCTTGGGCGAGAACGTGCCGCCGTTGTAGAGCGCATTGAAAATGCGGCCGACAAGGATCTCAAACGCGGCCGAGGATGACAGGCCGCCGCCCGGCTTGAGCGCGGAGGACGCCCACACCTCAAAGCCGCCAATCTCTCCGCCGGCGTCCAGAATGGCCGCCGCCATGCCGCGCACGAGCGCCCACGGCTTGCCATAGGCGCGCGGGTTCACGGCCAGATCGTCGAGCGCGACGGTGAACGGCCGGAACCCCTTCGAGTGGATGCACACGCGGCGGTCGCGCCGGCGCGTCGCGCGCGCAGTAATGCCCACGTCCACGGACGCCGCCAGCACGCGGCCGAGCTGATGATCGGTATGGTTCCCGGCCAGTTCCGTGCGGCCGGGGGCAAAGAATCGCTGCATGATCTTCCTCCGAAAAAAGCCGGCAGGCGTTCTGCCTGCCGGCTCCAGTGCAAAAAACTCAGTGCTTGCGCGCGAGCACCCGCTCGATGCCGCGCACGACACCGGCTGCATCCACGCCGTATTTTGCCAGCAGGTCGGTGTACTTGCCGGTCTCGGTGAACGTATCGGGGATGCCGACAAACTCCGTCGGCGCAGCCGCGCCGCCCCAGGCGAGCACTTCCGCCACGGCGCTGCCGAGACCGCCGTAGATGTTGTGCTCCTCGGCGGTGACGATGGCGCCCGTCTCCTGCGCGCAGCGCAGGATGAGCTCGCGGTCGATGGGCTTGATGGAGTACATGTCCACCACGCGCACGGACACGCCGCGCGCAGCCATCTGCTCGGCCGCCTCGAGCGCTTTGTGCACGAGGATGCCGCAGGCAATGACGGTCACATCTGTGCCGTCGCGCACGATGGCGCCCTTGCCGCACTCAAACTTCGTGTTTTCATCATACAGATCCGGGTACACGTCGCGCGACAGGCGCAGGTACATCGGGCCGTAGGTGTCCACAGCGTACTTTGTGGCCCAGCGGGTGCTGGTCGCGTCCGACGGGACGAGCACGGTCATGTTCGGCAGTGCGCGCATGACGGCGATGTCTTCCGTGGCGTGGTGCGTCGCGCCGTCGAGCGCGTCGGACATACCGCAGTAAGCGCCGCCGAACTTCACGTTCAGGTTGCCGTAGCACACCTGCGCGCGTGCGGAGATGAGGCCCAGCGTGGTCAGAAAAACGGTGAATGTGTTCACGAACGGGATCTTGCCGGTCGTGGCGAGACCCGCCGCCGTGGCGACCATGTCCGACTCGGCAATGCCCATGTTGAAGTGGCGCTCGGGGTGCGCCTTGCCGAAGATGCCGCTCTTTGTGGAACCGGACAGGTCTGCGTCGAGCACGACGATGTTCTCATTGGTGTCGCCGAGCTCGGCGAGCACGGTGCCGTAAACTTCACGAATGGACTTTCCCATCAGACGTTACCTCCCAGTTCCTGCATTGCCTGCGCGAATTCCGCGTCCGGAATGGCCTTGCCGTGCCAGGCGGACTTACCCTCCATGAAGGACACGCCCTTGCCCTTGACCGTGTCGGCGAGGATCACAGTCGGTACGCCCTTGCAGGCCACAGCCGCATCGAGCGCGGCATCGAGCGCCGCGAGATCGTGCCCGTCGCAGCGCAGCACGTTCCAGCCGAAGGCTTTCCACTTGCCGGGCAGGTCGCGCAGCGGCATGATCTCATCGGTCGTGCCGTCGAGCTGGACCTTGTTCCAGTCCACAATGGCGGTGAGATTGTCAAGCCCGAACTTCACGGCCGAGGCGGCCGCCTCCCAGACGGCACCCTCATCGAGCTCGCCGTCGCCGAGCACGGCGTACACGCGCGCATCGGAATGGTTCAGCTTCAGGCCAATGGCCATGCCCTGCGCCGCGGCCAGGCCGATGCCCAGCGGGCCGGACGGCATATCCACACCCGGTGTGCGCATACACGGATGGCCCTGCAGGGGGCTGCCGGTCTGGCGCAGGGTGTTCATGCTCTCGGCGGGCAGGAAGCCCTTGCCGATCAGGTTGCGGTAAAGCATGGGGGCAGCGTGGCCCTTGCAGAGCACGAGCCGGTCACGGTTCGGATCATCGGGGTGCGCGGCGTCAACATGCATACGCTGCTGGTACAGCAGCGTGAGGATCTCACAAACGGACAGGCTGCCGCCCGGGTGGCCGGACTGCGCGCCGTGGATGGCGGTGAGTACGTCGATCCGATACTGACGGCAGAGCTCCTGAAGCTCGGCCGTGCGTTCCGGTGTCAAAGACATGGTGGTTTGTCCTCCTGTTTTGTGTTACATAATAAAGATACAACGCCCGTTTTTTGATGTCAACGGCACGAAACGAATTTTCGCGCGTTTTCCCTTGTTAATTTTATAATCGTTGCTTTACCGGGTGACAAACGTTATAATCAATGGGAATATATTTTGTTGTCTGCACCCCCGCAGACCCATTCAGGAGGCGAGGTCAATGGACCCCAACAAAGCGCTGAACATGACCATGCTCTGCGACTTCTATGAGCTGACGATGGGCAATGGTTATCTGGAGCACGATATGCAGGACCGCATCACGTATTTCGATGTGTTCTTCCGCAGCGTACCGGATGACGGCGGCTACGCCATCGCTGCCGGTCTCGAGCAGATCATCGACTACATCGAAAATCTGCATTTCTCCGACGAGGACATTGCCTATCTGCGCAGCCGGAAGCTGTTCAGCGAGGCTTTTCTGGACTATCTGAAGGATTTCCGGTTCACGGGCGACATCTGGGCCGTTCCGGAGGGCACACCCGTGTTCCCGCGCGAGCCGCTCATCACGGTGCGCGCGCCCGCCATTCAGGCGCAGCTCGTGGAAACCTACCTTCTGCTGCAGATCAATCACCAGAGCCTGATCGCCACGAAGGCCAGCCGCATCTGCCGCGCGGCGAATGGCCGCACGGTGCTCGAGTTCGGCTCCCGCCGCGCGCAGGGCGCTGACGGCGCGATTCTCGGCGCTCGCGCTGCCTACATCGGCGGCTGCGCCGGGACTGCCTGCACGATCTCGGACGAGCTGTACGGCGTGTACGCCGGCGGCACGATGGCGCACTCCTGGGTGCAGATGTTTGACTCCGAGCTCGACGCCTTCCGCGCCTACTGCCAGACGTATCCCGACAACGCTACCCTGCTTGTGGACACCTACAACAGCCTGCAGTCCGGCGTTCCGAACGCCATCCGCGCATTCAACGAAGTGCTGCGGCCGAAGGGCATCACGCACTGCGGCATCCGCTTCGACTCCGGCGACATTGCCTACCTGACGAAGAAGGCACGCAAAATGCTCGACGATGCCGGTTGGCCCGACTGCAAGATCACCGTGTCCAACGCGCTCGATGAGCGCCTGATCGCGGGGCTGCTGCGTCAGGGCGCGCAGGTCGACAGCTTCGGCGTGGGCGAGCGGCTCATCACCGCGCGCAGCGAGCCGGTGTTCGGCGGCGTGTACAAGCTCGCGGCCATTGAGGACAAGGACGGCAACATCATCCCGAAGATCAAGATCAGCGAAAACGTTGGCAAGATCACCAACCCCCACTTTAAGAAGGTTTACCGCTTCTACAGCAAGGACTCCGGCATGGCCGAGGCGGACTACATCTGCCTGCACGACGAAGTTGTGGACGACACGCAGCCGCTCGAGATCTGCGATCCCGACGCGACGTGGAAGAAAAAAGTGCTCACTGACTTCACGGCGCGCGAGCTGCAGGTGCCCATTTTCCGCGGCGGCAAGCTCGTATACCAAAAGCCCGCGCTCGATGATATCCGTGCCTACTGCGCCGACCAGCTCACCACGCTCTGGCCGGAGGTGCTGCGCTTTGACTATCCGCACAACTACTACGTCGACCTGTCGGAAAAGCTGCTGAAGATCAAGCTCGATCTGCTCAACGCCGGCGGAAAGTCGCAGGGCTGAGCCATGGACGCCGCATCCCGCCGTCAGGCCATTCTTGACCGGCTCCGGGCAGCCGACCGGCCCGTGAGCGCGTCGGCTCTCGCCAGCGAACGGAACGTCAGCCGCCAGATCATCGTGGGCGACATTGCGATCCTGCGCGCCGGCGGCGCCGAGATCTCCGCCACCCCGCGCGGCTATGTGCTGCCGCAGGCGACGGACGGCATCACGCGCACGATTGCCTGCCGCCACACGCTCGCGCAGACCGGGCAGGAACTCGATATTCTCGTCGACAACGGCTGCACCGTGCTCGATGTCATCGTCGAGCACCCGGTCTACGGCCAGCTCACCGGCCAGCTGCAGATCAGCAGCCGCTACGATGTGCAGCAGTTCCTCGCACGCGTGCAGGCGCACGACGCCGCCCCGCTGAGCATGCTCACCGGCGGCATCCATCTGCACACGCTGCGCTGCCCGGACGAGGCCGCGTATGACCGCGCCTGCGCCGCACTGAAAGCGGCCGGTCTGCTGCTGGACGATTGACAGAAGTTTATTTTAGTTGACAAGTGCACAGGAAGTCTTTATAGTATGCTTTACAGGTGTCATGACACCTGTAAAGCATACTTATTTTTCTGGAGGAATGCACTATGCAGCGGTTCCGGGACTTCCTGAAGCGAAAGGATATTGAAATCTCTCTGCGGCGCTACGGCATCGACGCGCTCGGCGCGATGGCGCAGGGCCTGTTCTGCTCGCTGCTGATCGGCACGATTCTCAACACACTCGGTCAGCAGTTCCACATCGGTTTTCTCAACACGATCATCTTCACCCTCGGCAAGGGCGACGCCGCGGTCGGCTACACGATCGGCGGCTGCGCATCGCTGATGGTCGGCCCAGCGATGGCGGTGGCCATCGGCTACGCGCTGCACGCGCCGGCGATGGTGCTCTTTTCCCTCGTCCCGGTCGGCTATGCGACCAACGCCATGGGCGGCGCCGGCGGCCCGCTGGCCGTGCTCGTGACGGCGATCGTCGCGGCCGAGTTCGGCAAGGCCGTGAGCAAGGAGACGAAGGTGGACATCCTCGTCACGCCCATCGTCACAATCCTCGTCGGCATCGGGCTGGCCATGCTCGTGGCCGCGCCCATCGGCAAGGGTGCCAACTGGGTCGGCACGCTCATCATGTGGGCGACCGAGCAGCAGCCGTTCGTTATGGGCATCCTCGTGTCGGTCATCGTGGGCATCGCACTCACGCTGCCGATCTCGTCGGCCGCCATCTGCGCGGCGCTCTCGCTCACGGGGCTCGCGGGCGGCGCGGCCGTGGCCGGCTGCTGCGCGAACATGGTGGGCTTCGCCGTGCTGAGCTTCCGCGAAAACGGCTGGGGCGGCCTGGTCAGCCAGGGTCTCGGCACGAGCATGCTGCAGATGGGCAACATCGTGCGCAACCCGAAGATCTGGATCCCCGCCATCGTGACGTCCGCTATCACGGGTCCGATCGCCACGTGCGTGTTCAAGCTGCAGATGAACGGCGCGGCCGTCAACTCCGGCATGGGCACATGCGGCCTGTGCGGCCCTATCGGCGTGTGGACCGGCTGGGTCGCGCCGAGCGAGGCCGCCATCGCCAACGGCGCCGTGGCCATCCAGCCCGGAGCCATGGACTGGATCGGGCTCGTGCTGGTCTGCTTCGTGCTCCCGGCCGTGATCTGCTGGGCCATCGGCCTGCTGTGCCGCCGTCTCGGCTGGATCCGCGAGGGCGACCTGAAGCTGGATTGAACCCGCACATACAAAAGCCGCACAGGACAGTGTCCTGTGCGGCTTTTGCTTACATGCCAAACAGGCGGATGCCCTTGACGAGCATCGACAGCCCCAGCGTCACGACCAGCACGGCGCTGCCCTTGACGATGTACTTCATCCAGCCGCGCGGCAAAAACGACTGCAGCGCGCCGAAGAGGAACAGCAGCGGCACCGTGCCGAGCGAGAACACCAGCATCACGAGCGCGCCCGCGACGGTAAAGACCATGCTCTTGATGTTCGGCGTATAGGTGATGACCGCGCCGAGCGCGCCGCAGACGGCGCCGACCGCCGTGTATGACACGACGCGCCCGCCGTTGTACGCGGCCGAGGCGATGAGCCCGCGCTTGCTGCGGCCGGTCACACCGTGCGCATCCGTCGTCTGCGCGAGCAGGATGCCGCCGCACATGCCGATGCAGTGCGTGCTCGTGAGCAGGCCGACGAGAAACACGAGGCCGAGCGAAGCATTCTCGGCAAGCGCCGGGATCTGCACGAGCATGAGCAGCTTCGGCAGCCCCCAGTAGAGCACGCCCACGAGCGCGAGGCAGATCAGGTCGACCGTCACGCCGCCCATGCCGTGCGCGCCCGGCGGATAGCCGGCATTCGTGAGCACCTGCCGCAGCGCGTCCTCCGTGACGATGTCCGGGTCATACGTGATCGTCACGCGGCTGCGCCAGTAGTGCGCCCGTGCGGAAATGACGCCGCGCGTGTGCAGCAGCGCGTCCGCGATGGCATCCTCGCACGCCCGGCAGATCATGCCGGACACATTCAGTTCCAGAACCGCGGTCGTCATGGCCGCTCCCCCTTCGTTCCGTTTCCGCGCAGCGCATACAGCAGCACGCCGCCGGATGCGCCGCACGCGAGCACCGCCGCCGCGGCCGGGCCGATCACCCCGCACGCAGCCAGCGGCAGACACACGGCATGGTACGCCAGCAGCAGCCAGCCACACCGGCGCACGGTGCGCGCCGTCTGCGCAGCCGGGGCCTCCGCGCCGTGCATGAGCAGCTCGCCCCGCTCCGCCGCACGGCCGATGCCCGCCAGCGCAGCGACGCCCGCAGCCTGTCCGGCCGCGCCGGGACACACGGCGGCCAGCACGCCGCACGCGCAGGTCAGTGCGCGGGTCAAGTCACCCGGCTGCCGCCGGAAAAGCCACACGGCGCCAACACCGGCAGCCAGAATGATGAGCAATGCAGTCATGCGCGACGCCGCCCGCTCGAGCCGCTCCTGCTCCGGCGTGCGCACAGTCTGCGCGCGCTGCAGGGCCGCGATCGTTCGCTGCAGCACCGTCGCGTCGCCAACCGCCGTGGGCGTGACCGACGCGCTGCCCGCGCGGTCGAGCGTACCGGCCAGGACCGCGTCCCCCACTGTCTTTTCCACCGGCCGGGACGCGCCCGTGAGAGCGGATTCATCGACCGTGCAGACGCCGGAGCGCACGATACCGTCGACCGGGATGCGCTCGCCCGGCAGGATATGCACCACATCCTGCGGCGTGAGCGTGCCGGCATCCGTCTGCGCCTGCACACCATCGCGCACGACCGTCGCCGTGCGCGGACGCAGATGCCTGAGCCTCTGCACCGGCGCCGCAAGTGTCCCGCGCACCAGCTGCGCCGCGCACTTTCCGGCCAGCAGCGCGCAGGCGATGCCGCACAGCGCGGGAAAGCACGACTGCAGGCCCGCGAAGGCCGCATACGCACTGTATGCAAACAGAATGAGCGCCGCAAGCAGGCCGGGCACATCCGGCCCGAGGCTGCCGCCGCGCAGCGCGCGCCACGTGCTGCGCCAGAGTACCGCACCCATGCCGAAGAGCACCGCCGCCGCAAGCACGAGCTGCACAAACACCGGCGGCCGCCACAGCATCAGCGCCGTGAGCAGCACGCCGAGCCCCAACCAGCGCGCCAGCCGCTGGCGCGCCCGGCCCTGCAGAGTCTCCTCGCCGCCGTGCTGTGCCGTCAGTTCCGTGCCCGGGCCGAGCACTGCCGGGAGCGCCGCGGCGTCCGTGCCGACCGGCCAGAGCGTCACCGTGAAGGTATCCCCCGCGCGCGCAACACTGCGCACGCCGAACACCGCCCGCAGGCGCGCCTCCGCCCCGGCGTCCGCGCCCGGGCAGCGCAGCTCCGCCATCCCGACCGGCACATCAAAGCCCGCGCGCTGTACACGGCGCGCGATCTCGCCGAGGTCCACGGCCATCTCGTCATAAGTCAGGCACGCGCAGCCGGCCGTGTCGCTCACGGATACTTCGCGCAGCCCCGGCAGCCCCTGCAGCGCACGCACGATGCGCACCGCACAGGCGCCGCAGTCCATACCCGAGATGCGCAGGATCACGTCCGTCATTTCTGCCGCCGCCTTTCGTAATTTACCAACTGGTCAGGAAAAAGATAGCACGCTGCCACAACTTTGTCAAGGTGCGGCGCAGATTTTCTCCGCCATTTGACGGATGTTGAAAATCGCTGTATAATCGAAGCATTCCAGTACCCCGGAGGCGATCAAGATGCCGATCATTGTCGACCGTGAACAGATCCGCCGGGACATTCTCATGGCGTTTCAGCGCTGCATCGAGCGCAAGCCCATGATGAACGTGTCCCTGCGCGACATTGCAGCCGAGGCGGGCATGAGCCACGCCAAGCTGCTCAACTATTTTGAGAGCAAAAACGACCTCATCCTCGCGTATGTGCGCTATACACGCGAATATATGTGCGAAAAATGCAGCCAGTGGTTTGCTGAACACGACCGCGCGGACTATGACTCCAACCTTGCATACATGAACGCCTTCATGGACTACGTGGCCAATGCCCCGTCGCACGAGCAGCGCCCGAATGCCACGACGCAGACCTACGTCCTCGCGCGCTACGACCCCGAGATCGGCCGGCTCGTGCAGGAAGAGTTCCGCGCGTGGCGCACGCTCATGGAGCAGTGTCTCATCCGCATCTACGGCGAGGAGGTCGGCATGCACGAGGCCGAGGCGATGATGATCCTCATCGCCGGCACATTCATCTGCAATTACAATCAGGCGCTCACAGGCGAGATTAACGACAACATTCTCGGTTATCTCGGCAACCTGAGCCGGTCCTGACAGCCAAAACAATCATCCGCCTGACAGCAGCTGGCCGTCAGGCGGATTTTTTATAGGGTGGAAGGATGTCACGCGTCCGGATGTGCATCACAGTAGTGATGGTAGATATTCTCGATATACAGCGCAGCGTCGCGGCCGCGGCCCTCGGCGAGCATGGCGGTGATGCGCGTCTCCTGCTCGATGACCGTCTCCGGCCCCCAGAAGGTCACGCACCGCTCCCAGAGGACGCCGCTCACGTCCGCGAGGCTGTTCATGAGCAGCGGGAAGATAAGGTTCCCGCTCAGCTCGGTGATGGTCGTGTCAAACTTGCGCATCCACTGCGCATAGGCAGTGATGCCCTCGCCCGCGGCGACGGATGCGCGCAGCCCGTCGGTGATGGCACGCAGCTGCTGCATATCCTCCGGCGTGCCGCGCTCACCGAGCAGGAGCATCGCCCCGCCCTCGATCGCATCGCGCGCCTCAACGAGTGAGCTCTCGATGGCGCGGTCAATTTCGCCGCCGTATTTGGCGAGCGCCATGAGCGTCTCGAAATTGCCGTGGCGGGCATAGTCCTCGATGTAGTTGCCGCGGCGCGGCTCCATGCGTATGAAGCCCATGCGCTCGAGGTCCTCGAGCCCGGTGTGCACCATGGAGCGGCTGATGTGCATCTGCTCGGACAGCTCGCGCTCCGACGGGAGCCGGTCGCCCACCTTCAGCTCGCCGGAAAAGATCATGCCGATGACCTGGTCGACGAACAGCTCCCGGAGCGTCGGCGCTTGGATCTGCCGAAATCCCATCAGACCTTCCCGTCAACCTTTCTGCGGTCGTAGAGCCGATCGAGCAGCGGCCGCACGAGAAAATAGATCGCCTTGTTGTCGAGATTGAACCAGTAGATGAGCATACTCCCCACCCAGACGCCGGTCGCGCCGAGGAGCAGCTTTGGCAGCAGTTTTTTCATCGTCATTTCCTCCTGTTTACCAGCCTTCGTAGTCGTCATACTGCAGCAGGGACGCATCGAGCGGCTCGGCCTGCATGACGGAGTACATGTAGTCGTTGACCTGCTGGCGGATGTCGGCACGGGAGACGGTGCGGTGGTCGAACATGTCATTGGAGACCATCATGAGCTTCGTCTTCTTCTCCTTCGCCTGGTCGAGGATGACACCCGTGAGGCCGAGCGCGCCCTTGCAGGTGATGTCATCGTGCAGGATGACCATGTCGCAGTGGAACTTCTCCGCCTCGTCCCAGAACTCGACGAGGTGCTGCCAGCCGCCGGTCAGGTGGCGGCGCATAACGCCGGTCTCATAATTGCGGGCAATGCCGTCGAGCATGGTGTCCTCGTCCGTCGTGTCGATGAGTACGTTACCGGAGAACAAGTCCATGCCGGCGATCACGAGGATGCCCCAGCAGTTATACAGCCAGTTCGGGAACTGCAGCCAGTAGCACGGAGGGCCGCCCCAGGTGATGGCGCGATAGCGCGTCTTGGGGAAGCAGTTGGTCTTGCTCTCGTACGCCTGCTCGAGGATCTTCATGACCTTGCGCTCTGCCTTCATGATCTCGGGATTGCGGCCGCCGGAGAATGCGTAATAGAACGTGTGGAACAGGTTCGGCACGGTGAGCGCGGCAGCGGTGTAGGGCGTGGCCATGAAGTTCCACTTCTCCCGCTCGTTGCGCACCTCGTCGTTGTGCTTTTCCATCACGGCGCGGCAGGCATCCCAGTCGTAGGTCTCGCCGGTATGCTGCGCAACAAAGTCGATCACACGGCGCAGGGATGCACGGGCGTACTTGCGCGTGTGCGGATCGGCCCAGCGCATGGGGATGGCGGCCGGCAGCGTGTCCACATCGAGGTGGCGCTCGATGAGCTGGCTGTTCATGGTCGAGGAATCGCACGGCGCATTGTTGGAGATGCAGCACGCGCCGATCTTCGGAAACTCGTCGAGGATGGCGACACCGGCAGCGTTGTTCGACAGGCGGCAGGAATCCGCCGGCAGGCCGACGCTCTCCATGGCGTCAATATAATACGGGTTCGCACTCTGATCCATGTAGCACAGCAGCAGGCCCTGGAACGGCTCGAGCTGCGCGGGACGCAGGTTCGGAAAACCTGCAAGGATCTCGGGGCACATGGTCTGCTCGAGCACGACCTGCGTGCGGCCGAAGGCGTTGTCACCAAAGCGGCGGTCGCCCATCATCATCTCGGCAATAGAATTGGTCGACCCCTTCATGATCGTGTTGAGGTACAGGCGCGCCACACGCAGCGCCGGCCCGCGCAGGCCCTCGACGCAGCGGTCGATCATATTCAGCGCCGCGAGATAGGAGCCCATCCAGCGATAGGTCAGCATGCCGCGCGCGATGCGCACCGGGCTCTTGGCCACGAAGCCGCCCATGATGCCGAGCACTTTGACCCACTCGGTATAGTCGTACCATGTATCTTTCAGACCGCGCCATTCGCGGTGCTTTGCAATGTTGCTGCCGGGGAGAAAACGGTTCCCGGCGCCTTTGACCTTCTTGTCAGCCATCACGAATTCCCTCCCTGAATGTGTTTGATCTCCAGACTCTCCACAAAGGCCTGGATGCGCGTGCGCAGCTGGCCGGCGCCGGCGAGGGTGTACTCCTTCTCAATGCCGACAGTCGGGATGCCCAGCTCCTCCTGCAGGATGTGCACGCCGAGCACACGCTCATAGCTCCAGAACTCGCAGAACTTCATCTGCTCGTAGAGTACGCCGTCGGCGCTGTATTCCCGGCACAGGTCGCGGATGTAAGTGCGGCGGCCGTCGGAACGCTCGCGCTCCATGAAGCGCGGGCACTGGCTCGTGCGCAGATAGTGGCGGGCAACGGCGCGCAGCGGCGTCTCCCCGTCGAGAATTTCGATCTGCTCGCGGCCGGGCAGGCTGCCGTAGCAATAGCGGTCGGCCACGACCATGGCGCCGCAGTCCTCGATGAGCTTCGTGAACGCAGGATCGTCGATCTCGCTGCCGGTCACGACCAGGCGCACGCGGAACCACGGCTGCGGATCCGGTTTGCGGTGCTTGAGCTCGGTGAGCGTCTGCTTGAGATACGGCAGGATCCGCTTGTGCGGGCACACCTGGCTCACGAGCTGGATGACATGGAACTCATAACCCGTGATGACGGGATTGGCCGCCTTGCGCAGGTCGCCGATCTCGGTGATGATGCGGGAAATTTCGTTGTGATCTCGGATCGCTTCGAGAATCGCCTGGTCGGAGATGTCGATGCCGTAGGTCTCGTGCAGCGGCTCGAGCATCTTCAGGCGCAGCTGCTCTTCATAGTGATCGACGGCGAAGTCCTCGTCCGAGAACGGCACGTCCATCATGCTCATGAAAAACTGCGGATTTTTCTCCTTCACCAAGCCGAGAATCTCAAAATGCTCGTGGCCGCGGTGCATCATCTGGCACGTCTCGGACGAGAGCAGCGCATCGAGATAGTCATAGCCGCCCTCGATGCCGCGCTCGAGAATGCTGCGGGTATACGAGCAAATCTTGCTCGACATGTAGTACGTGCCCACGTCGATGCTGCCGGTGTTCGGCGCACGCAGGCGGCTCGAGAAGCAGCCGGGCAGGTTCAGCAGCGTTTCCGGCACGAAATAGCAGGTGTAGCCCAGGGCGTGTTCCCCCTCCGCCCTGGCCTGCTGTACCAGCTCGTTGTTGGCCTCCTGCAGCAGATTCTCAAAATAGATCAGATGCTTCAGGTCTTTCATGGTTTGCTTCCACCTCTCACTTTTCATTACGGGTGCGGCAGCTGGTCGGAACACGATCTGGTTCAACCAGCGGCTTCATGAGCCAAAGATAGCATATTTTTTGACAATGTGCAATGGATTTCCCACCATTTTTTTGTTTTTCAGTGCTTCGCACAATGGAACTGGTCTAACCACAGCCATTGTATCGCCAACAAATCGGACAGATTTTGCGCTTTTGCAAACAATCATTGACAAGACAGGCCGGCTTATTATAGTATTGTCTGTCCAATCATGAAATCAAAGGAGCCTCACTTCATGAATGAAATTTACGTCACCGGCCACCGGAACCCGGACACGGACTCCGTCGTGGCCGCCATCTCCTATGCCGCGCTGCGCAACGCGCTCGGTGACCGCGACTATGTGGCCGCACACCTCGGCCACATCAGCGATGAGACGCAGCGTCTGCTCGACCGATTCGGCTTTCGTGCGCCGCGGACGCTGAGCAACGTCCGCACGCAGGTGCGCGATCTGGATTACGACACGCCGCCGGCGCTCAACTCCACCGTCACAATGGACCGCGCCTGGCACATCATGCGCGACCAGAACATCTCGGCCATGCCCATCATCAACGAGGACGGCACGCTCTACGGCATGCTCTCCGCCGGGGACATCGCGGCCTACAGCATGCGCACGATCAGCGACCGGCACGTGGACGCGCTGCCGCTGTTCAACCTCCTGAGCGTCATCGAGGGGCGCATCCTCAACGACGGCGCCGAGCAGGTCGACCGCGTGTCCGGCGTCGTGACGATCGCCCTGCCGCAGAGCTGCGACAACCTGCTCTTCTCCGACCCCGACAGCATCATTCTCTGCGGCAACCAGCCGGATATGATCCGCCGCGCGCTCGACATCGGCGTACAGTGCATCATCCTCTGCCAGACCGACGTCGACCCCGCGTGGCTTGAAAACGCCGGCAAGACCTGCGTCATCTCCACCCCGCTCGATGCCAGCCGCGTGGCGCGGCTGGTGTATCAGGCGATCCCGATCTCCCGCCCGTGCAACACGGAGGATCTGGTCAGCTTCCACCTCGACGATTACATCGACGACGTGCGTGAGGTCGTGCTCGAGAGCCGCTACCGCTGCTACCCCGTGCTCGACGAGAACGAAAAGGTCGTCGGCACGCTCTCGCGCTATCACCTGCTGCGTCCGCGGCGCAAGCGTGTCGTACTCGTCGACCACAACGAGCTGGCGCAGGCTGTGCCCGGGCTCGAGCAGGCCGAGATCCTCGAGATCATCGACCACCACCGTCTGGCCGATATTCAGACCACACAGCCCATCCGCGTGCGCAACGAGCCCGTCGGCAGCACGACGACCATCATCACCAACATGTATCAGGAGCACGGCGTCATGCCGTCGCCGAACATGGCGGGGCTGATGGCGAGCGCCATTTTGTCCGACACGGTCATGTTCAAGTCCCCCACGTGCACGAAACGCGACATCGCCATGGCAGAGCGCATGGCCCGCATCGCCAACGTCCCGCTCAAGGAGCTGGGCAACCTGCTCTTTGCCGCCTCAAGCGCGGGCGACAAATCGGCCGACGAGCTGTGCTTCACCGACTTCAAGGAGTTCCACATCGCCGACCACTATTTCGGCGTCGGTCAGGTCACGTCGCTCGACTCGGCCGCGGTGCTCGAGCGCAAGGACGAGCTGCTGGCCGTCATGGCCACGAAGCTCGAGCAGCAGCACTATGACATGATCGCGCTCATGGTCACGGACGTGCTCCTGGAGGGCACGAACCTGCTCTACATCGGCAGTGACGACACGATCCGCGCCGCCTTCTCGGTCGAGCCGAAGGACAATGCCGTGTTTCTGCCCGGCGTGATGAGCCGCAAAAAACAGATCATCCCCATGCTGACCGCCCTCTGGGGCTGAGACCACATATACAAAAAAGTCCGCGCAGGCAGTGCCTGTGCGGACTTTTTTTGATTCAATCCGTCATGCGCACGATGCGGTAATACGTGCGCGCCGTGAGCAGGTACACAAAGGTGTACAGCAGCGCAAAGACGCCGAACGTTCCGAGCGTGCACAGCAAAAACAGATGCACGTTCTGCAGCCCGAAGGCGAACACGATCTGCTTGATGAGCGGAAACGCGAACGCGATGTGGATCGCCGCCGTCACAAGCGGCAGGAAGAACATGAGCAGTACCTGCGTGCGGATGGTCGCCTTGACCTCCTTCGGCGTCATGCCGACCTGCTGCATGATGCGGAAGCGGCCGCGGTCGTCATAGCCCTCGGAGACCTGCTTGTAGTAGATGATGAGCACCGTCGCAAACAGGAACACGAACCCGAGGAAAAAGCCGAGGAACAAAAAGCCGCCGTACGTGCTGCGCAGCGTGGGATAGCCGTCGGCGCGCATATCGGTCGTGTAATGCACGTTCGCCGCCTCGGCAGCAGACTCAAACGCGGGGTCGCTGAGCAGTGCGTGCAGCGCGTCGAGCTGCTCGTCGTCCGTGCCGGAGAGGTCGAACTGATACGTATAGTTGAGCATGCTGCGGGTGCCGCCGTGCTCGCTGGCGTAGGCGTTTTGCTGCGCGCGCAGCTCGAGCACGCTGTCGAGATCCGGCACGACCAGATACAGCGTGTGCTGACCCATGATGGAGCTGCCGCTGACGAGCGAGAAGCTGTCGAGCTGCCGCAGGCGGAACGCGCGGCCGCAGATCGTCACCGTGTCGCCGAAGGGCTTGCCGTCTGTCCATGCGAGCGCCTCGCCGGGCGCAAGCGTCACCTGCTCACCGGTCAGGTCGGCATAGCCCTCCGTGTCCAGAACCATGACGGTGTATTCATTGGCGCTCGAACCGGTGAACTGATCGAGCGCATCGCCGCTGCGCAGCGTGGAAAACCTGACGGTGCGATAGCCGTGCACATTGCTCTGCGTGAGCCCCGAGCGCGTCATGGCATCATCCACCACCCGCAAAACCGGCGCGACGTCCGGCACTGTGTTCGTCTTGCTGTCGGTCATGAGCGTGAGCGTCATATCCTGCGGCCATTGCACGGCGGCGTAGGCATCCACGCCCTTATACAGGCTCACCGTGGTCGAGACCGTCACGAGCACCATCGTCGAGAGGATGCAGATGCTCGCAAGGCCGGCCGCGTTGCGGCTCATGCGGTAGATGAGACCGGAGACGGTGGCAAAGTGGCTGGTTTTATAGTAGTAGCGCCGGTTTTTGCGCAGCGCCTTGAGCACGACGATGCTCAGCGCGATGAACGTGAGATACGTGCCGATGATGACAAGGATGACTGCCGGGAAGAAATTCTGGATGGCGTACAAGGCCACGTTTGTGCGCAGGGAAATGAGATAGCCCGCGGCAAGGCACACCGCGCCGAGCAGTGCGAGGATCCACTTGCTGCGCGGCTCACGCTCGCCCTCGCTGCCGGCGCGCAGCAGCTGCACGGGGTTCGACAGATGGATGATGCGGATGGTATTGAGCAGCAGCAGCAAAAACAGCGCGCCGAAGAACACCACCGTACAGCCGATACTCATCAGGCGGATGTTCAGCCCGAACGTGGCCTCCCCGCCGATGAGCCGCATGAGCACGAGCTGCAGGAGCTTGGAGAACACACCCGCCGCCACGAGGCCGAAAAACAGCGCCATGGCCGCCGTGTACAGCGACTCCCAGAAGAGCACATAGGAGATGTGGCGTTTTTCCATGCCGAGGATGTTGTAGATGGCAAACTCGCGCTTGCGCTGCTTGGTGAAGGTACTGTTTGTATAAAAGAGGATGATGGCGGAAAACAGCGCCATGATCGACACGCCGAAACCGAGCACCTGACTGACGCTGCCGCCGTGCTGCATCTGACCGAGATAGGGGTCGCTCGCGAGCGTGAGGATGATGCAAAACAGCGCCACGATCACGATGCAGGCCAGCAGATACGGCAGATAGAACCGGCGGTTTTTCTTCAGATTCGTCGCCGCCAGACGCGGGTAGAGGTTACGCATGGCGCTCACCGCCCGTTGCCAGCATCGTGAGCGTGTCAGAGATCTTCTGATAGAGCTGCTCATCCGAGCTCTCGCCGCGATAGATCTCGTGGAACACCTCGCCGTCCTTGATGAACAGCACGCGCGAGGCGTGGCTGGCCGCCTTGAACGAGTGCGTGACCATGAGGATGGTCTGGCCGCCGCGGTTGATCTCCTCGAACAGGCGCAGCAGCTCATCCGTTGCGCGCGAGTCGAGCGCGCCGGTCGGCTCATCGGCCAGCACGAGCTTCGGCTGCGTGATGAGCGCGCGGGCGACGGCTACACGCTGCTTCTGTCCGCCGGAGAGCTCATACGGGAACTTCTGCAGCAGCTCCGCGATGCCGAGCTGCCGGGCGATGGGCGCGAGGCGCGCGGCCATCTCCGGATACGCCTTGCCTGCGAGCACGAGCGGCAGGAAGATGTTATCCTGCACGGAGAACGTATCGAGGAGGTTGAACTCCTGGAACACAAAGCCCAGCTGCGAGCGGCGAAACGCCGCGATCTCCCGCTCCGGGATCGTGCCCAGCGCCCGGCCGTCGAGCACGACCTCGCCGCCGGTGGGCTTGTCGAGTGCGGCAAGAATGTTGAGCAGCGTGGTCTTACCGCTGCCGCTCTCGCCCATGATGGCGACGTATTCGCCCTTCTCGACCGTGAAATTCACATCGCTGAGCGCCTGCACCTTCGTGCCGCCGAAGCGGGTGGTATAAATTTTCTGAACGTGACGAACTTCCAAAAACGACATGATCGTTACCTCCTGTGTAATGACAGGCTCAGTATAAACCGCCAGGAAAATGGCTGCCATACTTCCGGCTTACATTTTCCCGGCGGAAACTTACGATTCTGTAAGGCTCACTCAACCTCGAGCGCGTCCTGCTCGAGTCCAATGCGCACCATTGTGCCTACGCCGACCTCCGATGTGATGGCGATCGTGTGGCCGAGCTTTTCCAGGATGCGGCGGCAGAGATACAGGCCGATGCCGGTCGCGCGCTTGTCCGTGCGGCCGTTGCAGCCGGTGAAGCCCTTTTCAAACACGCGCGGCAGGTCCTCCGGCGCGATGCCGATGCCCGTGTCGCGGATGCAGAGCGTTTTGGGTTCCTCGAGTGTGATGGAGACCGAGCCGCTGCGGGTGTACTTGAGCGCATTGGAGAGCACCTGCTCGATGACGAACAGCAGCCACTTTTCATCCGTGATAACATTCACGTTCAGCGGCGCGTACTCCAGACGCAGCTTCCGGCGGATGAACTGGGACGCAAACTTGCGCACCGCCTGCCGGACAATATCGTCCAGCACGTAGTTGCGGATGACATAGTCCGACGACGTGCTCTCGAGCCGCAGGTAGCCGAGCACCATCTCCACATACTGCTCCACGCTCTGCAGCTGCTCGAGCAGGGCGCGCTGCTCATCCGTCTCCGCGTCCTGCAGCAGCAGGCGCATAGCGGCGAGGGGCGTCTTGATCTGGTGCGCCCAGACGGTGTAGTACTCAACTAAGTCCTGATAGCTGCGCTGGCTGCGGGTCATCTGCGCGCGGCGGTCGGCATCGAGCGCGCGCACGAGCGCCTGATACTGTGCCTCGAGCATCCCGTCCGGTTCCGGCAGCTGCTCGGTGCTGAGCGTGATCTCCTGCTCCAGCCGCTGCAGCAAGCGCAGACGCGCGGCAAACCGCCGGTAATCGACCGCGAACCACAGCGCCAGCACAAACAGGCACACAAGCGCCGCGTACCCCGCCGCGCCCAGCGGCAGCCGGTAGAGCCAGAACACGAGCGCGAACACGGCCGTGTAGACCGCGAGCGCGATGAGCGCCTTGCGGTTTTCCTTCACATAAGCGCCAAACATGGCCGCTTCCCCCCTCACTCGATGAGATAGCCGAGGCCCTTTTTCGTCGTGATATAATCCGGCAGGCCGGCGGCCTCGAGCTTGCGGCGCAGGCGGGCGATGTTGACCGTGAGCGTGTTTTCGTCGACAAAGCTGTCCGTCTCCCAGAGCTTTTCCATGAGCGTCTCGCGGCTGACGACGCTGCCCTTGCGCTCAAGCAACGTCTGCAGGATGCGGTAGTCGTTTTTTGTCAGCTCGATGCGCTGTCCCTGATACGTCAGGCTCGCGTCCGCCGTGTTGAGCACGGCGCCGCGGTGCTCGAGCGTGGGCGCGGGCGCGGCGAAGTCATACGTGCGGCGCAAAATGGCCTGGATCTTCGCCAGCAGCACGTTCAGGTCAAAGGGCTTGGCGATGAAATCGTCGCCGCCCATGTTCATGGCCATGACGATGTTCATATTGTCCGACGCCGAGGAGAGGAACACGACCGGCACGTTCGACACGCGCCGCAGCTCCTGGCACCAGTGGTAGCCGTTATAAAACGGGAGCGTGATGTCAAGCAGCACGAGCTGCGGGTCAAACGCCGTGCACTCGGCAAGCACATTGCGGAAATCCTCCGCGCAGCGCACGTCAAAGCCCCACGTCGTCAGGTGCTTTTGCAGCGCGGCGGCAATGGCCGCGTCGTCCTCCACGATAAAAATGCGGTGCATGCGATCCCCTCCCGGGCAGAAAAATAGCAGGCGCAGTGACCCCTGCACCCGCTATTTTACGATAATTCGGCGCCGATTGCAACGGCTGTGTCAATCCCGGCGGCGGTTGCCGTAGAGAATGATGAGCCGCAGCAGCTGCGCAAACGACACCAGCAGCGCCGCGACATACGTCATGGCGGCCGCCCGCAGCACGCTGCGCGCGCCGCGCAGCTCGTCGTCCGTGAGCAGGTTGCGCGACTCGATGGCGGCCAGCGCACGACGGGAAGCATTGAATTCCACCGGCAGCGTCACGAGCTGGAACACCGTCACGAGGCCGAAGAGCAGAATGCCCGCCCAGACGAGCACCGACCAGTTGAAGATCAGCCCCGCGATGAGCAGCGGCCACGACAGATTCGAGCCGATGCGCGTGGCCGGGATGATGGCCGCGCGGATGCGGATGGGCGCATAGTCCGTGGCGTACTGCACGGCGTGGCCCGCCTCGTGCGCCGCGACGCCCACGGCCGCGATCGACGCGACGCCGTAGACCTCGTCCGAGAGGCGGATGACCTTCGCCTGCGGGTCGAAGTGGTCGGTAAGTTTGCCCGAGATGTGCTCGATGCGCACATCCGTGATGCCGTTGGCCTGCAGGATACGCTGCGCCGCCTGCGCGCCGGTCAGGCCGCTCGTGCAGCGCACGCGCGCGTAGCGCGAAAACGCACTCTTAACCTGGATCTGCGCGATGAGCGCGATGAGCAGCGCCGGCACGACCAGCAGCAGATACGTGGTATCAAAGCCATAATAATATCCATGGTACATGGCAGTCGGTCCTTTCTGGTTCGTGCTGCTATTTTACCGCCAAAGCGCGCGCGCGTCAACCAGTGGCGCGGATTTGCACAACACGGTGTTTTTGCGCGAATATCCCCCCACCGGGCTTGCGCGGCCGTTGTTTTTTGTTATACTTGTGTCAAATACACGATAAAGAGTATGGACGATCTGATCATGATTGATGCACACGACATTCGATTTTCCTACGACGGGCCGGGCGGCCGCCGTTCGCTCAACGGCGCGCAGCTGCACGTCGCACCCGGCGAGTTCGTGGCCGTGCTCGGGCACAACGGCTGCGGCAAATCCACGCTCGTCAAGCACTTCAACGCTCTGCTGCCGCTGCAGCACGGCACGCTGACCGTCGACGGCATGGACGCCGCCGACCCCGACAACCGCTGGGCGCTGCGGCGCAAAGTCGGCATGGTGTTTCAAAATCCGGACAACCAGTTCGTGTCCACGATCGTGGGCGAGGATGTGGCCTTCGGGCTGGAAAACTACGGCGTGCCGGAAGACGAGATCCCTGCGCGCGTGGCCGCGGCGCTCGCCGCCGTGGACATGGCAGGCTATGAAAACCGCGCGACGCACACGCTCTCCGGCGGGCAGAAGCAGCGCGTAGCGCTGGCCGGCGTGCTGGCCCTGTCGCCGGACATTCTGGTGTTCGACGAGGCCACCGCCATGCTCGACCCCGACGGCCGGCAGGAGGTGCTGCACACGATCCACCGCCTGCACACGCAGCAGCACAAGACCGTCGTCATGATCACGCACTATATTGAAGAAGCCATCGGCGCCGACCGCGTCTATCTCATCCACAACGGCAAAATGATCGCCGACGGCACGGCGCGCGAGATGCTCACGCAGCCGGAGCTGCTGGCCGCGGCAGGGCTCACGCCGCCGATGCCGGTGCAGATGTACCATGACCTGAAGCAGGCCGGGATCACGCTCGCCCGCTGCCCGCTGACGCTTGAGGAGCTTGCGGAGGAACTATGCCGATCACAGTAACGAATCTGACGTGTGTCTACGGTGCGGGAACACCTTTTGAGACTACTGCGCTGCGCGATGTGTCCGTCACGGTCGAAAACGGCAGCTTCGTTGGCATCCTCGGCCGCACCGGCTGCGGCAAGTCCACGCTCATCCAGATCATGGCCGGTCTGCTCACGCCGACGGCCGGCACCGTCATGCTCGACGGGCAGGACATCCACGCCCGCCGCTATGACCGCAGCATCCTGCGGCGCAAGGTCGGCATCGTGTTCCAGTACCCGGAGTGTCAGCTCTTTGAGACGACCGTGGAAAAGGACGTGGCCTTCGGCCTGAAGCACAGCGGCCTGAGCGCCGCCGAAAAGCAGGCGCGCGTGCGCTGGGCGCTCGAGACCGTTGGTTTCTCGTTCGAGAAAGTCCACGACCAGCCGCCGATGGGCCTCTCCGGCGGGGAGAAGCGGCGCGTGGCCATCGCGGGCGTGCTGGCGACGAAGCCGGAGTATCTCATTCTCGACGAGCCGATCGCGGGGCTCGACCCGCTCGGACGCGAGGCGTTTCTGCAGCTCATCACCGAACTCAACCGCGGCGGCATGACCATCCTCATGGTCTCGCACAACGCCGACTGTCTGGGCGCGTATGCCCGGCGGCTGCTCGTGCTGGAGGACGGGCAGCTCGTGCGCGACGGCACACCGGAGGAGATCTACGCCGACCTCGACTGGATGCGCGCGCACCGGCTGGGCGTGCCGCAGAGCCGCACCGCCGCCGCTCTGCTCCGGCAGGGCGGGCTGGACATTCCGCAGAACATCGCAAGCTATGACGCGCTGCTCGCGGCCGTGCTGCGCGCGAAGGGCGGTGGCCGCCCATGAGGGAACACCTGACCGGGCAGTTTACTCCCGGCACTTCAATTTTGCACCGGTTGGACGCACGGGCAAAATTTTTCGGCTTTCTCATCCTCATCGCCGCCACCGTGTGCACGGACGCCTGGCCCGGCTACGCGCTGCTGCTCGCCGTCACGGCCGCCGTCGTGGCAATTTGCGGCCTGCCGCTGCGCACCGCGCTCGCGTCCGTTGCGCGCATGGGCTGGTTTTTCCTGCTCATCTTTGTGATGAACGCCCTGTTTTTCGCCACGGACGACGCCATCTGGCACTGGTGGATCCTCACGCTGTCCGTGCCCGGCATCGTGCAGGGCGCGCAGGTGACGGTGCGGCTCGCGCTCATTCTCGTGATGAGCAACGTGCTCACATGTACGACGCCGCCGCTCGAGATCACCGGCGCGATCCAGACGCTGCTCAGCCCGCTGCGGCTCGTGCGGCTGCCGGTCGAGGACATCGCCATGATCCTGTCCGTCGCCGTACAGTTTATCCCGACGCTGCTCGAGGAGACCGACACCATCCGCAAGGCGCAGATCGCGCGCGGCGCGCGCTTTGAAAGCCGCCGCCTGCACGAGCGCGCGCAGGCCATGCTGCCGCTGATCGTGCCGATCTTTCTGAGCGCATTCAAACGCGCTGACGAACTTGCCATGGCTATGGAGGCCCGCGGCTACCGCGGCGCGCGCGGCCGCACCCGAAAAAAGTCCGTTCCCCTGCCGCTGAGCGGCTGTGGCGCGCTTGCGCTGTGTGCCCTTGTGTGCGCAGCGGAAATACTCCTGTAAATCCGAAATCAGAAAGGAACCAAAGTCCGATGCAAACCATGTCTACCGTCAAAAAATCCATCATCACCGCCGTGTGCATTGCCCTGTGCTATGTGCTGCCGCTGCTGTTTCACGGCATTCAGGGCGCAGGCCAGATCTTCTGCCCGATGCACATTCCCGTCTTCCTGTGCGGCCTCGTGTGCGGCTGGCAGTTCGGCCTGCTGTGCGGTCTGGCCGGTCCCGCGCTCTCGAGCGCACTGTGCGGCATGCCTCCGGTGAGCATTCTGCCGTCGATGATGATCGAGCTGGCCGTCTACGGTCTGATTGCCGGCCTCATGATGCGCTGCGTGCGCACGCGCCACGTGTACGCCGACCTCTATATCAGCCTCATCGTCGCCATCGTCGCCGGCCGCGTTGTCAACGGCCTGGTCAATGCGCTCATCTTCGCGCGCGGCAGCTACTCCATGGCCACGTGGGTCGCGGGCTCCGTCGTCAAGAGCTGGCCCGGCACCGTCATCCAGCTCGTGTTCATCCCGAGCATCGTGTTCGCGCTCATGAAGGCGCGCCTCATCCCCGAGCGCTATCCGAAAGAGGTGCCTGAGCATGATTGAGCAAAAGGACGTCATTTCGTTTTTCGACCGCTGCGCCCCGAACTGGGACGCGGAAATGATCCGCAACGAGCCGGTCATCCGCACCATTCTTGACAACGCCGGCATCCGCGCGGGCGTAGACGTGCTCGACGTGGCATGCGGCACGGGCGTACTCTTCCCGGACTATCTGGCGCGGGACGTACACAGCGTCACCGGTGTGGACATTGCCCCGGAAATGGCCCGGCGCGCCGCCGAAAAGTTCCCGGATGCGCGCGTGACCGTGCGTTGCGGCGACATTGAGACCGTGCCGCTCCCGCAGCCGTTTGACTGCTGCATGGTCTACAACGCCTTCCCGCACTTCCCCGACCCGGCGCGCCTGATCGCACATCTGGCAACGCTGCTCAAGCCCGGCGGCCGCCTGTCCATCGCGCACGGCATGAGCCGCGCCATGCTCGACCGGCACCACGCGGGCTCGGCCAGCACGGTCTCCGTCTCGCTGATGAGCGAGACGGAGCTCGCCGCGCTCATGGCCCCGTATTTCGACGTGGACGTCGTCATCTCGGACGACCGGATGTATCAGGTCTGCGGCACAAAAAAATAAAAGAATCCCTTCCCTCTTCTTTCCCAAAGCGCAAAATGCCCCCGGACAGACGTCCGGGGGCATTGCTCATGATATCTTTCCTGTTGATATGTTTCCTGTCTTTCCGGCTTGCGCTTATGCAGCCGCGTAGCCGCTGAGGATGGAGGCCATCTCGGCGCGGGTCGCCGCGGCGTTCGGCGCGAGCAGTTTGCCGTCGCGGCCGAGGATGAGCTTCTCCGCGTTGGCCCACTGCATCTCGGCCTGCGCCCAGGCCGGAATGTCCGCCGCGTCGCCAAAGACGGAGAGATCGGCGCGCGCCGTCACGTCCCGGCCGGCAAGGGCCGCATAGCCGCAGAGCATGACCGCGGCCTGCGCGCGCGTAACAGCCATCTCGGGCCGGAATGTCCCGTCGCCGCAGCCGACGACGATGCCGTTGGCTGCCGCCCAGATGACGGCGTCCGTGTACCACTCGCCGGCCGGCACATCCGAGAACGGATTGGCCGCCGTGACCTCCGGCTCGCCCGCCATCGCGTAGAGGATGACCGCGAGCATTGCGCGGGTCAGGTCCTGATCCGGCGCAAAGATCGTCGCGCTCTCGCCGACCATCCAACCGCGGTTGTACACGCGCTTGATGTCCGTGTAGGCCCAGTGGTTCGTCACGTCCACGAATGGCAGAAACGCGCCGGGCTCCTTCGTGTAATCCGCGGTGAAGAGCACCTCGATCACATCGCCGTCTTCGAGCTCATACGCACCCATGTAGGTGTCCGGGAACTCGCCGTTGACACGGTACATCCATCCGGAATACTGACCCTTGCTCAGCTCGGCCACCTTCGTGCCGTCCGGCGCGATGACCGCCCTGACATAGCTGCCCTTGGCATCATACGTATAGCCGTTGGCGGCAAGCACCTGCTTGAACACTTCAAATGCCGTCGTGCCCTCGGGCAGATCACGAACCACAGTCGGCAGGATCCAGGCATCGGTGTCCGTGTGCAGCTGGAACGTGACCGTGATCGTCTCGGGATCCGGGTCCACCGGTGTCGGCTCCACAGGTGTCGGCTCCACGGGTGTCGGCTCCACAGGCGTCGGCTCCACAGGCGTCGGCTCCACAGGCGTCGGGTCCACGGGCGTCGGCTCCACGGGCGTCGGCTCCACAGGCGTCGGCTCCACGGGCGTCGGCTCCACAGGCGTCGGCTCCACCGGCGTCGGCTCCACAGGCGTCGGCTCTACCGGCGTCGGTTCCACGGGCGTCGGCTCTACCGGCGTCGTGCCGGTGACCGTCAGCTCCACGGACACCGCCTGATGGCTCAGCTTCTGGAGCTCGGCATTGTCCGGATGGTGCGCGGCGTATTTGCCCAGCCGCTCACTGGTGAGTTCACTGAAAATGGTAACAACCGTGTTCTCCGCCGCGCGGGTCACGGACAGGTTCTCATGGCTGATTACAGCCGGGTCGGACGAGCGGAAGCGGCTCCACTGCTTGACCGACTGCCAGTTGTCCATCTCCGCAGGGATGACGCCGCTGCCGGTGACATCCTTGCTGTCGTAGACCCAGACGAGCTGGCCGTCTGCGTCCAGATACGCCTCCTGGAAGGCATGCAGATCGGTCATCACGTTCCCGGGGTCGGTGTTCTGGTTGCGGATGCCGTCAAAGTAGTGCGCCTTGACCTGCGCCATGAGCGCGAGCTCCGCGTCGATCTCCGCCTGCGTGAGCGGCTGAACAGTGACAACAAAGCTGCGCTCCGCCGCCACGCCGGTGGCCGTATCCGTGAGCGTCACCGTGACGGTGACGTCTTTCGCCGATGCACCGGGCAGCGGACGCCAGACGGCCGCGCAGACGGTGTCGTTCAGGTCTGGGGCAGCGAGCGTCTCCGGGTCGCTGCTGGTAACGGTGACGGTGCAGTTTCTGCCGTCAACGCCAAAGTCCTGCAGGGTCGGGAAGAGAATATCCTCCGTGGTCAGATACTTGCCGTCGCTGAGCGTGAGCGCGCTGCCGGTGTAGGCATCGCGCAGGCCGGCCGCTGCGAAGCCGCCGTCCAGCTTTGCCTGCAGCTGGGCGCGGATGGGCGTGTTCGTGCCGACGACCGTGACCTTCGCGGACACCGCCTGACGGCTCAGCGCCTGGAAGTCCGCGTTGTCCGGATAACGTGCGGCGTACTTGCCGAGCGTCTCGCTCGAGAGCTCACTGCGGATCGTGACGGTCTTGTCCTCCGCGGGACGGGTCACGAGCAGGTTCTCGTGGCTGATCACGCGGGAATTGGACGAGCGGAACAGCCGCCACTGCTCGCTTTCCGTCCAGCCGTCCATCGCCACGGGGACGATGCCGCTGCCGGTGACATCCTTGCTGTCGTAGACCCAGACGAGCTGGCCGTCCGCATCCAGATACGCCTCCTGGAAGGGGTGCAGGTCGGTGAGAATGTTCTTTGCGTCCGTGTTGGCGTTGCGGATGCCGTCAAAGTAGTGCGCCTTGACCTCGGCCATGAGCGCGAGCTCCGCGTCGATCTCCGCCTGCGTGAGCGGCTGGACTTCGATCACGAAATCACACGAAGCAGCGACGCCGCTGTCGGCATCCGTGAGCGTCACCGTGACGGTGACGTCCTTTGCTGCCTCGCCGGGCAGCGGGCGGTAGACGGCCGCACGCGCGGCGTTGTTCACATCCGGCGGCACGATGGTGTCTTCATCGCTGCTCGTGATGGTCACGGGGGTGTACTTGCCGTCCACGCCGAAGTCGTGCGTGGTCGGGAAATGAATATCATTGGCTGCAAGATACTTGCCGTCGCGCTGCGCAAGGGGCAGACCCGTCACGGCATCGCGCAGGCCGCCGCAGGCGGCAAAGCCCGCGTCGAGCTTTGCCAGCAGATCCTCGCGCACGGTCGTCTCCTGCCCCTTGACGGTGACATAGAAGACCTTACTCACAGTAATGGCCTGCTCCTGCGTGTCCGTGAACTGGAAGGTCACGGTCGCGGTGAGGGTGACGGTCTTGTCCTGTGCGGGCGTCTTGACCACGCCGACATAGGGGGCAAAGAGCGTGTCCGGCGTCTGCTGGTTTTTGTCGCTGACGGCGATCGCCGTCGGGTCGCTGGACGTCCAGGAGATGAGCGCCCACCGCTTGCCGTCGATGACCTTCGGCAGCGTCAGATCCTGCGTGAGCAGGTTCGGGTCCTCCCCGGCGGCGCACAGGCCCTCGGTGGTGAGCTGGCTCGTGATCTCGGCAGAGATCGCATCGCGCACGCGCTGCACGTCCCAGCCGATGACGACCGGGACCTGCAGTGTCTCGGCCGCGCCGGCCTTGCTGAGCGCAAACGTGACGTTGTAGCTGCCGTTGTGCACGAGCGGCGTGGTGTTCGGGTCGACGAAGAAATACGTGATGGTGCCGTCGGCCGCGATGCCCGCACCGCCGTACACTTCCTCGACCTTGGAGACGCTGACCGCGATGCTGCTGTCGTCGAGCTTCGCGCTGAGCATCGTGTTCACGTTCGTGTCCCGGCCGTATTCCGGCGTCAGGGTGATGGTGCCGTTGAGCCGCTCGACGAGCTTGCGCAGCTCGCTCTTGGCGGCTTCCTTATCCAGCTCCGCCTGCGACCAGACGCGGATGTCAAAGCTGCGGTAGGCAGTGGCCTCGCCGCGCGTGAGCGTCGCCGAGAGGGTGACGGTCTGGATGCCGCTGGCCGGCAGCGTCACGACGCCGGTGGCCGGGTCGATGATGCTGCTGTCCGAGCTCGCCCACGTGATGGCAGAGCCGTTCACGGCCCCGGCCGTCGGCAGCGTGAGCGTCGTGGCCGCGCGGATGTCGGAGGTATCGAGCGTCAGGGCCGAGGCGTCGGCCTTGAGCAGACGTTCCTCCGCCGTGGCGATGCGCACGGGGCTGCTGAGCGTTTTATATTCTCTGGAGACGGTGTCATAGAGCAGGAAGGACAGGTAATTGCCCGCCATGTCCTCCGGAATGGTGTACTCCCGGCCGGTCGTGCCGGTGATCTCCTTATACGAGCTGGCGCCGGTGTTGCCCGCGCTGTAGTCCGCGGCCGTGAGATAGCGCCACGCGATCTTCAGTTTCGGGAAATTCTCGTAGTCGTACTCGCCGCCGCCGAGGACATTGATCTTGGCGCGCACCGTCTCGCCCACGGCGACAACGCCCTCGAGCTCCACGGTCGTGATCTGGGGGATGACGTAGATCGTGAGGCTCGCCGTGATGCCGTTGGCCGCGCTGGCCGTGATGACCGCCTTACCGGCGCCGTCGGCCGTCGCCTTGACGATCACGGACTGTTTGGCCGCGCCCGCGCCCTCCGGCGTCTCGAGCGTGACGATGCCCTCGCCCTCCGTCAGCGTCCAGTCGACGTGCGTGTTCTCATCCATGTCCTTGCAGGCGGCGGTGATCGTCGCCTGCGGCTGCGGCTCATTCGCCGTGCGCCAGAGCGTGTCCGGGCCGGTCAGCTCGATGCGCGGGTCGGGCTGCACCACTTCGCCCGCCTGCCAGACGAGGATGGGGTAGCCGTTGTTCGCGCCAGCCGTGTCCTCTTGGAAGGCGTTGCCGAGCTCGTCCGCAAGGCCCTCCGGGGAGGTGATGTGCGCAGCCGCCGCTGCTGTGCCGCCAAGCGTTTCCGCCTCCGGCAGCGTATAATAGCAGTTTTTGACCGTGGCACTGCTGAAGGCGAAGATGCCGCCCTTCTGCGATGCCTTACCGCCAATGTCGCCGATGCTGTAGCAATTTTCAATAGTGCCCTTGTTCAGCTGGCCGACGATGCCGCCTGCCTTGGCGGAGCCGGTCACGCTGCCGGTGTTGTAGCAATCGCGGATCGCAGCGGTATTCTTCCAGTAGCCGAGGATGCCGCCGGCCGTTGTTCCGGTCACATCGGCCGCGTTCACGCAGCCGCTGATGGTCACGTTGTTGCTGTTCAGGCCGCCTGCAATGCCGCCGGTGTAGCCGCCGGTCACGCTGCCGGAAAAGCTGCAGTTCTCGATCGTTCCGGCCTGCACCTTGCCGACGATGCCGCCAATATAATTCTTCGTGCCGCAGCTGACCACACCGGAAACATTCAGGCTGCGGATCGTTGCCTGATTGATCGCAGCGAACAGGCCCTGATTGGCCGTGCTGCTCTGCACGTTCAGGCCGCTGATCGTATGGCCGCAGCCATCGAACGTACCGGCAAAGAAATCCTTAACCGCCAATATACCGTTGCCGACCGGCGTCCACGTGCCGGTGAGGGCAACGTCATTGGCAAGATAGAACGAAACACCGGAAAGGTTATACGTTCCGTTTCCGTCATCCGCCTTGACCGCGGCGGCGAAGGCCCGCAGACTCTCCTCCGTGCTGATCTTATACGCGGCACCGGCGCTCGTATCCGCCCCCGCCGTATACTCCGGCAGTGCGGGCACGTCCACCGTGTCCGCGGCCAGTGCCGCCGGCATGAGGCCGACGAGCAGCGTCAGCACAAGCAGCAGGGCCAGAAACCGTTTTTTCATGTGCTTTCCTCCCAAAACAAAAAAATTCTGCCCGCCGGAATCGGCGGACAGGTGCAGCAAAACCAGCCGAACGAAATTTCTTCGTTCAGCCATGCAACTTCCGGTTCCGGCAGAAATGCCTGCAGCCTTCGGGTATTCTGACTTATCCGCCTTCCGGCGGCTTCACAGTGACCGACTCGCGGGGCTTTGCACCCACATTCCCCCTGCCGCCCGAAGCGGCGAAGACTGCGCAATATACAGTTTCGGTCGTAGTGTATCACAGCCCGGCGCGGTTGTAAATCCTTTTTCCGACCGCATTCGCGGGCAAAGCGCACGGCCCGCAAAGCGCCGCACGCCGGCGCCGAACACGCAAAACACCCCCGGACCGAAGTCCGGGGGTGCACTGATGGAATGCTTATTTGCGAATGTAAGCGCTGAGGATGGAGGCCATCTCGGCGCGGGTCACCGCGTCGTTCGGCGCGAGGAGCTTGCCGTCGCGGCCGACAATGAGCTGTCTGGCAACGGTCCACTGCAGCTCAGCCTGCGCCCAGGACGGAACGTCCGCCGCGTCGCCGAACGCTGAGAGATCGGCGCGCGCCGTCACGTCGTCACCGGAGAAAGCCGCAAAGCCGCAGAGCATGACAGCCGCCTGTGCGCGCGTGACCGCAGCGTCGGGCCGGAACGTGCCGTCACCGCAGCCGGCAACGATGCCATTTTCAGCCGCCCAGATGACCGCGTTCGTATACCACTGGCCGGTCGGAACGTCCGAGAACTTGTTTTCCGCCGTGACCGCCGGCTCACCGGCTCTGGCATAGAGAATGACCGCGAGCATGGCGCGGGTGAGCGTCAGGTTGGGCGCGAAGGTCTTGTCGTCCACGCCGACCATGAGGTTACGGGTATACATGCGCTTGATGGCAGTGTACGCCCAGTGATCCCACGACACATCGGTGAATGGCAGGACCATGCCGGGCTCGAGCAGATAATCCGCAGTGAAGAACACCTCGATCTCATCCCCGTCCTCGAGCCGGTAGGCGTCCATAGCCACATCCGGGATATCCCCGTTGACGCGGAAGAGCCAGCCGGAGTTCTGCCCCTTGCTGAGCTCGGCGACTCTGGTGCCATCCGGCGCGGTGATCGCCTGCACATAGCAGTACTGGTCCGCGCATTCATACGTATAGCCCTCGGCGGCCAGCATCTGCCGGAACACATCGAATACCGTTGCGCCCTCAGGCAGATTGGCAACCGTGGTCGGCTGGATCCAATCGTCCGTGTCCGTGTGCAGCCGGAACGTGACGGTGTACACGCTCGAGGGTTCCGCCGGGCTCGACGGAGCCGATGGAGACGACGGGCTCGACGGGGCCGTCGGGGCCGTCGGAGCCGTCGGAGCCGTCGGGGCCGTCGGGGCCGTCACACCGCTCGGAGCCGTCGCGTCCGTCGGGACGTCCGGTCCCACAGCCAGTGCCGCCGGCATGAGGCTGAAGACCAGCGTCAGCGCCAGAAGCAGCGCCAAAAACCGTTTTTTCATGTTGCTTCCTCCTGAAACAAAAAATTTCTGCCCGCCGGGACCGGCGGACAGCTGCAGCAAAACCGGCCAAACGAAATCTCTTCGTTCAGCCATGCAGTTTCCGGTTCCGGCAGAAATGCCTGCAGCCTTCGGGAGCTCTGACTCATCCGCCTTTCGGCGGCTTCACAGTGACCGACTCGCGGGGTTTTGCACCCACATTCCCCCTGCCGCCCGAAGCGGCGAAGACTGCGCAGTATGCAGTTCTGAGCGTAGTGTACCACAGCACGGCGCGGTTGTAAATGCTCCGGCACGACATGTGCAGAAATTAAAAAAATCTCCTCCCGGCGGTTACGGGAGGAGATTTTTTCGTGCGGGGAAACCGCACATTGGGGGGCGGTCACCGGGAGGCGGTTACTCCCGGAAACCATGGAGAAAAAACAGAAATGGATGAAAAATAGCAAAGGAAAATGGGATCAGCGCTTGATGCTCACGATGTCTCTGCCAAGCAGAGCCGTGTAAAGGCCGCCGATCACGAGCGCAAGCACACCCAGCAGCGCCATCGCGGCAGAGCGGGCGGAGTACGTGCTCATAAAGGAGACAGCAGTAATCTCGATCGCGAGAAACGCAGCGAATGCCAGAATGTTCAGCCAGATGTTTTTCATAGCAGCTACCTCCTGTTTTTGGGGTTTCGAGGGCGTTTTCCGATCCCTCTGTTTACAGTTGCATAATAGCACAACGTCCGCCTGTTGTAAAATTCACAATTTTGAAAGGAACGTTTTGCGTTTTCGATTCAATTCAAAAATCTGATGATATTCTTTCACGAAAATGATAATTTCCTGTCAATCCGTCCCTGCAATCTGTTGGATAGCCGAAAAAAAGCTTGACGCAGGCTGGATTTGCGACGTATTATAAATTTGAGAAAAAAACGGATCCAGATCGGGATAAGGAGGCATTGCCTATGGAACTTCGTTTGCTGACCACATTTTTAAAGGTCGCGCAGCTGCAGAGCTTCTCCAAGGCCGCAGAATCCCTGGGTTATTCCCAGTCCGCCGTTACGGTACAGGTCCAGCAGCTCGAAAACGAGCTGGGCGTGCGCCTGTTTGATCGCATTGGCAAAACCGTATCCATCACCCACTACGGGCAGGAATTCATTCCCTACGCACGCGATGTCGTATCGGCTGCGGCGCGCGCCGTGTCGTTCACGGTGCAGGAACGCGATCTGACCGGCACGCTGCGCATCGGCACAATCGAATCGATCATGACGGCCAGCTTTGGTGAGATCCTGCCGCTGTATCATGAGCACTGTCCGCATGTGAACACACAGCTGGTCGAGGGCGACACCAAAACGCTCTCAGATATGCTCATGCACAATGAAGTCGACCTGATCTACACGCTCGACGACATGGGCTATGACGCGCAGCGCGTCAAGCTCTTCGAGTGCCCGCAGGAGATCGTCATCGTCGCAAGCCCCAAGCACCCGTTTGCTGCCGCCAAGCAGCTCAAGCTGGCTGATCTCGTCAACGAGCCGTTCGTGCTCATGCCGCAGTTCAACAGCTACCGCCACCAGTTCGACATGGAGCTGGCGCACCAGAAGCTGTCGATCCGGCCGTTTCTGGAGCTGGAGAGTACGAGCATGGTCATGCAGCTGCTCGAGCACAATCCCTATCTGTCCGTGCTGCCGCGCTACACGGCGCGCCGCCGCGCGGAAGAGGGCCGACTCGTCATTCTGCCGGTCGCGGACTGCCACATGGAGCAGTGGAGCCAGCTGGTGCACCACCGCGACAAGGTGCTCACGCCGCAGATCCGCGCCATGGTCTCCTGCATTGCGCAGGTGGAAAAAATACCGCTGCATCTCGAGGACTGACGCGGCACAAATGCATACGAAAAACAGCCCCCATCATTCGATGAGGGCTGTTTGCTGTCTGTGAACAGAAACTCAGTCGGTCACGTACGGCAGGAGGGCGATCTGACGCGCTCTCTTGATGGCCTCGGTGAGCTCGCGCTGATGCATCGCGCAGGTACCGGTCGTGCGGCGCGGCAGGATCTTGCTGCGCTCGGACAGGAAGCGGCGAAGCTTCGCGGTGTCTTTGTAGTCGATATAAGTGCACTTGTCCACACAGAACTGGCAAACTTTTCTGCGTTTGCGGTTCTTGCTCTTATCTCTGTCAAAAGCCAAGACTGTAATCCTCCTTTATCAAAATCAGAACGGCAGATCGCCGTCATCGTCGTCCAGCTCGGAAAACGCGCTGCCGCCCTGGGGGACATTGTCATATCCGCCATAGCTGCCGCGGTGAGCCGGAGCCGATGTGCTCGGCGCTGCCGGGCGAGGCGTGTCACCGCCGTCGCGGCGCTTGCTCTCGCCAAAGTAGACATTGTCCGCCACGACCTCCGCGCTGCGGCGCTTGCCGCCTTCACGGTCGGTCCAGTCGCGGATCTGCAGGCGGCCGCTCACGGCGGCCATGCTGCCCTTGGTGAAGTACTTGGAGACGAACTCCGCCGTGCTTCTCCAGGCGACAATGTCGATGAAGTCCGTCTGCTTCTCGCCGCCGTCACGACCGCCGAAATCACGGTCGACCGCCAGCGTAAACGAAGCCACGGGGATCTGGGACTGGGTATAACGAAGCTCGGGGTCACGGGTCAGACGGCCCATGAGCACAATGTGGTTCAGCATTGCCGTGCCTCCTTATTCCGGGCGACGGGTGATCAGGGAGCGGAGAATACCGTCCGTGATGCCCAGCACACGATCCAGCTCGGCCGGGAAATCCGGACCGCTGGTGAACTTGACGAGCACGTAGTAGCCCTCAGAAATGTAGTTGATCTCGTAAGCGAGCTTGCGCTTACCCATCTCCTCCATTTCCTCCAGCGTGCCGTTCTGCTCGACAAGCGCCTTGAACTTCTCGACGACTGCTGCAGTCTCTTCCTCCGACAGATTGGGGTTGATGATATACATCAGTTCGTACTTTTCGGTGGTTTTTGCCATTTCAGTTGCACCTCCTTCTGGTCTAGTGGCCCTCATCTCAAATGAGAGCAAGGATCGCCCATGTCAACACACAGGCCATATTATTATACCTGAAAAACCGGGAAAGTCAATCCTTTTTTGCACTTTCCGGCGTATCGAGCACGTGCACATTCATCTGCGGGTAGGACATGGACACGCCGTGGGCGTCAAACGCCGCGCCGACGGCCTCCATGAGGTCATAATATACGGTCCAGTAGTCGGCCGTTTTGCACCAGACGCGCACCGTGTACTCGATATTGCTCTCCCCGTAGCCCGACACGCGCACGAACGGTGCCGGCTCCGGCAGGATGCCGGACACGAGCGACACAGCGTTGTGCAGCGCCGCCTTCACCTGCTCCGGACGGCAGGTATAGTCCGCGCCGAACGTCAGGTCCACGCGCCGCTGCGGCTCGCGGTTATAGTTGACGATCTTGGACGCCGAGAGGTCGCTGTTGGGCACATAAATGTCCTTATTGTCCAGCGTGCGCAGCTGCGTATAGATCAGGCCGATGTCCTTGACGGTGCCGCTCACGTCGCCGGCCTCGATGAAATCGCCGTCCTCGAACGGCCGCGTGAGCAGGATGGTGATGCCGCTCATGGCGTTGGACAGGCAGTTTTGCACCGAGAGCGACAAAGCCAAGCCGAGCAGGCTGAACACCGCCAGCAGCGCCGTAACGTTAAAGCCGAGACTGTCGGCCACGATGAGGATGGCCATGAATTCCAGCGCGATCTTGAGCACCTTGAGGATGAATCGGCTCAGGCTCTCCGACAGGCGCGAGTGCGCCGAGATGCGCCGCGCGACGCGCATGACGAGCCAGATGACGAGCACACAGATCACGAGCGTGATGGCGGAGGTGATGAGCTTTTCGAGCGTGAGACTGCCGAGGCTGAAGCCGATGGCGTTGTTCACGTCCTCGATGCTGTCTTTCGTGGATTCGAGCGCGTTCTGATAGGTGTCCGTATTCAAATGGCGGTCTCCCCTTTCGTAGTGATCTGCTGCTTAGTATACGCCATACCCCGCCGGTTTTCAACACGTTCCGGCTGGCGGGGTGTTGGAGAAGGATGCATGCATGCCATGGTGTCCGAAAACACCGCATCTCAATGCAGTGTGGGAACTTCCGCTCTCAGAGCAGCAGGGGCGCTCGAGAGCGCAAGGCCCACTGCGAATGGAACAGTGCCTTTTTGCACTTTTAAGCGCAAAAAGGCGGGGCTGAGATCAGCCCCGCCTGCGTAGGTAGGTAAACTTATGCCTCGTCGTAGAGCTTCTTGAGCTTGAGCAGGTGCTCGTAGCGGGCCTTGGCGTTGTCCTCAGACTTCGCAAACAGCTCCTCGGCGCGATCCGGGAACTCGTTGGTCAGGCGGGCGTAGCGCGCCTCGTTCATGAGGAAGTCGCGGTAGCCACCGGCCGGCTCCTTGCTGTCGAGCGCGAAGGGCTTTTCAGCGGACGGATCGTAACGGAACAGGTTCCAGTAGCCGCAGTCGACCGCACGCTTCATCTCGCCCTGGCAGTTGGTCATGCCGCCCTTCTTGATGCTGTGCATCTCGCAGGGGGCGTAGCCGATGATCAGGGACGGGCCGTGGTAAGCCTCCGCTTCCTTGATGGCCTTGATGGTCTGCGCCGGGTTGGCGCCCATGGCGACCTGCGCCACGTAGATGTAGCCGTAGCTCATGGCGATCTCGGCAAGGCTCTTGCTCTTGAGCTCCTTGCCGGCAGCCGCAAACTGCGCGACCTGACCGATGTTGGAGGCCTTGGACGCCTGTCCGCCGGTGTTGGAGTAGACCTCGGTGTTGAAGACGAACACGTTCACGTCCTCGTCCTGCGCCAGGACATGGTCCAGACCGCCGAAGCCGATGTCGTAAGCCCAGCCGTCGCCGCCGAAGATCCAGCAGCTCTTCTTGTTGAGGAAGTCCTTGTTGGCCATGACGCGCTGGTAGCGCTCGCAGTCACAGGCGGGCTTGGCCTCCATCACAGCGAGGAACTCCGCCGTGGCGGTCTGGTTGGCCTCGCCGTCGTTATAGGTCTCAAGATACTTCTTCGCAGCCGCGACCTTGGCGGGATCCTTGCCGTTTTCTGCGATGTAGCGGATATCCTCCGCCAGATCGTCGCGGATCTTCTTCTGGCCGAGATACATGCCGAGGCCGTGCTCCGCGTTATCCTCGAACAGGGAGTTGGCCCAGGCGGGACCCTTGCCTTCCTTGTTGACGGTGTACGGGCTGGTGGCAGCCGGGCCGCCCCAGATGGACGAGCAGCCGGTCGCGTTGGAGATCATCATGTGATCGCCGAACAGCTGCGTGATCAGGCGGGCATAGCTCGTCTCGGCGCAGCCGGCGCAGGAGCCGGAGAACTCGAGCATGGGCTGCCGGAACTGGCTGCCCTTGACGGTGAAGTCCTGAAGTTCCTTCTTCTCGGCGACCTTGGCGACCATGTAGTCGAACACGGGCTGCTGATCTTCCTGGCTCTCGAGCGGCTGCATCGTCAGCGCACCGACCGGGCAGACGTGCGTGCAGACGCCGCAGCCCATGCAGTCAAGCGGGGAGATGGCCATGGAGAACTTGTAAACGCCCTTGCCGGCGCCGACCTTGAAGTCGACTGCCTTGGTCTGCGCGGGCGCGGCGGCCAGCTCGTCGGCAGTGAGCGCGAACGGGCGGATGGTCGCGTGCGGGCAGACATAGGCGCACTGGTTGCACTGGATGCACTTGGCACTGTCCCACTCGGGCACGGAGACGGCCACACCGCGCTTCTCATACGCGGAGGCGCCGAGCTCGAACGTGCCGTCGGCGTGATCGACGAACGCGGAGACCGGCAGGCTGTCGCCGTCCATCTTGTCGACCGGAGTGAGGATGTCGCGCACCATCTTGACGGTGGCCGGACGGCCGGCCAGCTCCTTGGCGGGCGCTTCGTCCACGGCGTCGGCCCAGTCGGCCGGAACGTCGATCTTCACATACGCGGTCGCGCCGAGGTCGATGGCCTTGTAGTTCATCTCGACCACGTCCTCGCCCTTCTTCATGTAGGAGGCCTTGGCCTTCTCCTTCATGTAGCGGATGGCGTCCTCTTCCGGCATGATCTTCGCCAGAGAGAAGAACGCAGACTGCAGGATGGTGTTGTTGCGCTTGCCCATGCCGATCTTGATGGCCAGGTCAATGGCGTTGATCGTGTAGAGCTGGATGTTGTTGCGGGCGATGTAGCGCTTGGCGGAGGCGTCCAGATGGTGGCTGAGCTCCTCGGGCGTCCACTCGCAGTTGATCATGAACACGCCGCCGGGCTTGACGTCCTGGACCATCTTGAAGCCCTTGGTGATGTAGGACGGGTTGTGGCAGGCCACGAAGTCGGCCTTATTGATATAGTACGGGCTCTTGATCTCGTGATCGCCGAAGCGCAGGTGGCTGATGGTCACGCCGCCGGTCTTCTTGGAGTCGTACTGGAAGTAGGCCTGCACGTATTTATCGGTGTGGTCGCCGATGATCTTGATGGAGTTCTTGTTCGCGCCGACGGTGCCGTCGCCGCCGAGACCCCAGAACTTGCAGGCGATGGTGCCCTCAGGTGAGGTGTCGGGCGCATCCGTCTCCGGCAGGGAGAGGTTGGTCACGTCGTCGACGATGCCGATGGTGAACTGACGCTTCGGCGTGTCGTGCTTGAGCTCTTCGTAGACCGCGAACACAGAGGACGGCGGGGTGTCCTTGGAGCCAAGGCCGTAGCGGCCGCCGGTGACGACGATGTCGTTGCGGCCGGCGTTGGCCAGCGCGGTGACGACGTCGAGGTACAGGGGCTCGCCCTGTGCGCCGGGCTCCTTCGTGCGGTCGAGCACGGCGATCTTCTTGCAGGTCGCCGGGATGGCTGCGATGAGCTTGTCGGCGCGGAACGGACGGTACAGGCGGACCTTCACGAGGCCGACCTTCTCGCCGTGCGCGTTGAGGTAGTCGATGACTTCCTCAGCCACGTCGCAGATGGAGCCCATGGAGATGATGACACGGTCAGCATCCGGAGCGCCATAGTAGTTGAAGAGCTGGTAGTTGGTGCCGAGCTTGGCATTGATCTTGCCCATGTACTCCTCGACCAGATCCGGCACGGCGTCATAATACTTATTAGATGCCTCACGGTTCTGGAAGAAGATATCGCCGTTTTCGTGGCTGCCGCGCATCTGCGGATGCTGCGGGTTCAGGCCGCGCTGACGGAAGGCATTGACCGCATCCATGTCGACCATCTCGGCCAGATCATCATAATCCCAGACGGCGATCTTCTGGATCTCGTGCGAGGTACGGAAGCCGTCAAAGAAGTTCAGGAACGGAACGCGGCCCTTGATGGCGGCCAGATGCGCCACAGGGGACAGATCCATAACTTCCTGCACATTGCCCTCGGCGAGCATGGCGAAGCCGGTCTGGCGGCAGGCCATGACGTCGGACTGATCGCCGAAAATGGACAGCGTGTGCGACGCGAGCGCACGGGCCGTCACGTGGAACACGGCCGGGAGCAGCTCACCTGCCATCTTGTACATGTTCGGGATCATGAGCAGCAGGCCCTGAGAGGCGGTGTACGTCGTGGTCAGGGCGCCGGCATTCAGCGAACCGTGGACAGCGCCGGCTGCGCCGGACTCTGCCTGCATTTCCTGCACACGGACCTTCGTGCCGAAGATGTTCTTGCGGCCGGCAGCGGCCCACTGATCGACCAGGTCGGCCATCGGACTCGACGGGGTGATCGGGTAAATGGCAGCCACTTCCGTAAAGGCGTAGGACACGTGGGCGGCAGCGTTGTTGCCGTCCATGGTAACGAGCTTTCTTGCCATAAACTTCATCTCCTATTTCTCTTATATGTTATCCTATATTCGTGCAATGGGCACCTATCCGCCCATTCACGTCAATATGATAACACAGTTTCAAAAAAACGTAAATAATAGTTTTTTGATTCTTGTTTCATTTTTCGAAACGCAACTATTGAAAACGTGCAAGTTTCCGGGTGAAAACCGGCGTTTTCACGGAAAATGTCCAGTTTTTTCGCTAATTTTTCGCTTGTGATTTCTCACCTATTGTTATATAATATATCACTGCTGTTAAGAAAGGGGCTGTCTACATGGTCAAAATCGAACAATCGAATGGCACCATCAGCATCACCAACGAAGTATTCACCAACCTTGCAGGCGACGCCGCGACCAGTTGCTTCGGCGTGAAGGGCATGGTCGGCCGCAGCAAAGACAGCGGACCGTTCCAGCTCCTGCGCCGTGAATCCATGTCCAAAGGCGTCAACGCCACGTTTGCCGACGACGGCAGCATCTCGCTGGAACTGCACATCGCGGTCGACCACGGCGTGAACATTTCCGCACTTGCCCACAGCATCATCAACGAGGTCAGCTACAAGGTCAATCAGGCCACCGGCGTGCCCGTTGCGCGCGTGGACGTGTACGTGGACACCATGTTCCTCGATTAAGCAGGAACTTCGCACCGCTTCCCTCCCGGGAGCCGCGCTTCCGGGCCATTTTCATTCCCCCTGTCGGAGGTGTACAGATTTGAGAGAGATCATTGATGCCGCAGCGCTTCGGGAAATGCTCCTGTGCGCAAACGCGGCACTGGAAGAAAACAAACAGAAGATCAACGAGCTCAACGTCTTCCCCGTTCCGGACGGCGACACCGGCACGAACATGAGCCTGACGATGAACTCGGCCGCCATCGAGCTCGGCCGCAAGCAGACCGAGACCGTCGGCGCCGTGGCTGACTGCGCCGCGAGCGCGCTGCTGCGCGGTGCGCGCGGCAACTCCGGCGTCATCTTGTCGCTGCTGTTCCGCGGGATCGCCAAGTCCCTCAAGGGCCGCGAGACCGCAAACGCCGCGGAATTTGCCGCCGCCGTCTCCGCCGGCGTGGACGCCGCCTACAAGGCCGTCATGAAGCCGGCCGAGGGCACGATCCTCACCGTCAGCCGTCTGGGCGCGCAGGCCGCCGTGGCCTTTGCCAAGGACAGCACGGACTTTGAGGGCATGCTCGACGCGCTGCTCGTCGCCGCGCGCGAGGCGCTGGCCGACACGCAGAACATCAACCCCGTTCTGCGCCGCGCAGGCGTGGTCGATGCCGGCGGCGAGGGCTTCGTGCTCGTCATGGACGCCATGCTCGGCTATCTGCAGGGCCGCACCGCCGCCGCCGCTCCGGCTGCCGCCCAGGCGCCGAAAGAGGGCGCGGACTTCTCCGAGTTCGACACCGGCGAGATCACGTTCGGCTACTGCACGGAGTTCATCGTCGCGCGCGAGAACAGCAAGAGCCCGGAGCTCCTGCGCTCGTTCCTGAAGAATCTCGGCGACTGCGTCGTCGTGGTCGACGACGATGAGATCATCAAGGTGCACGTGCACACGAACGTGCCCGGCGAGGTCCTGACCGAGGCGCTGACCTACGGCCCGCTCCAGACTGTGAAGATCGAGAACATGCGCAACCAGCACACCGCGCTCTCCGGCAAGGAGGATGCTCCCGAAGCTGCCGCCGAGACGGAGGCCGAGCCCGAAGTGGCCAAGCCCGAAAAGCAGTTCGGCGTTGTGGCCGTGTCTGCTGGCGAGGGCATGGCCAACCTCTTCCGCGAGCTGGGCGTGGATCGTGTCGTCACCGGCGGCCAGACCATGAACCCCTCCACGGAGGACATCCTCACCGAGGTCAACAAGACGCCGGCGGAGGTCGTGTTCGTGCTGCCGAACAACAAGAACATCATCATGGCCGCCCAGCAGTGCATCCCGCTGTCGGACAAGAAAGTCATCGTCATCCCGACCAAGACCGTGCCGCAGGGCATTACCGCGATGCTCTCCTTCGACCCGGCGAGCGCCGAGGACGTCATCGAGGCGGAGCTGAGCGCCGCGATCGAGAGCGTGCACACCGCGCAGATCACCTACGCCGCGCGCGACTCCGACTTTGACGGCCACGACATCCACAAGGGCGAGTATCTGGCACTGATGGACGGTGCGCTGCTCGGCAGCGACGCCGACCTCGACAAGGTGCTGACCAGGATCGCGGACGCCGCGAACGACCTCGACCCCGAGATCGTCTCCATCTACTACGGCGAGGACGTGCAGGGCGACGCCGCCCAGCACGCGGCCGACCTGCTCGGCGAGCGCCTGCCGATGGCGGATGTAAACGTCGTTGACGGCGGCCAGCCGGTGTATTACTACATGATCTCGTTTGAATAAAACGTGCACCATAAGACAGCAAAGCGCCCGGACGAAACGTCCGGGCGCTTTGCTGCTTTTTTACTTTTCCTGCGCGCGGATGAGATTTTTATAAAAATCGACCGCACCGGGCAGGCAGCTGTACTCGATGTTTTCGTTGATGCCGTGCATCCCCTTCATCTGCTCCGGGCCGTAGATCACAGGCGCAAAGCGCACGCAGCTGTCGCAGATCTCCTGATAGAAGTGTGCATCCGTCGCGCCGGTCATGACATAGGGACTGACGGGCAGACCAGGGAACGTCTCCCCGATGACCCGCTCCACCTGACGGAACGCCTCGCCGTGGATGTCCACCGGTTCGGAGTAGTCGTTCGTGTGCACGACATCCATCTCCAGACCGTGCTTTTCGGCGAGCCGGCGGATGATGGCAAGGCTCTCCTGCTCGCCCTGATGCGGGATGAAACGCATGTTCGCACCCAGCGTCGCCTCCTGCGGCAGGACGTTGTACGCATCCGAGCCGGACTGCATCGTGAACGCGATCGTCGTGCGCAGCATGGCCCCCGCCTGCGCCGACACGCGCGGCAGCACGACCTTCATCAGCGGGGCAAACAGCCAGAGGTTGCCCATCACGAGCCGCAGGCCGAACGGTGCATACGGCGCCAGACGCGTGAACATGGCCGTGACCTCGGGCAGGAACTTCTTGCGAAACGGCGCGTGCTTTTCCACATCCGTCACAAACGCGGACAGGCGCGCGATGGGGGTGTTCGCCGTCGGGGCGCTGGCGTGGCCGCCGGTGCTGCGGGCCGTAAACTTCACGTCCGCCTTGCCCTTTTCAAACACGCCGACCATGGCGAAGTTGCCGGGGATGCCGCCGATCGGCTCGGTGATGATGCCGCCGCCCTCATCGCAGACGAGAAACGGCCGCACGCCGCGGCGCTTGAGCTCGGCGACGAGCTTCGGCGCGCCGTCGCCCGCCCACTCTTCCGTGCAGGACGAGGCGATGTAGACATCGTTGGCCGGCTCGTATCCGGCGGCGAGCAGCTCCTCGACCGCCTGGAAAAACGCCATGACCGAGCACTTGGTGTCCGACGCGCCGCGGCCCCAGACCTTGCCGCCGGCAATATCGCCGGAAAACGGTGCGTGCTCCCATGTGCCCTCGGCGGGCACGACATCCTGATGGCTCATGAGCACGATCGGACGATCGTGCGCCTTGCCCGGCCAGTAATAGAGCAGATTGCCGTCAATGTCCGTGCGCGCGAGCTTTTCATGCACAAGCGGGAATAGCTCGGCCAGCAGGGCGTGGAAGCGCTCGAACTTCTCCGGCTCGCGGACGTTGGCATACGACGTGGTGTCGCACCGGATCATGGCCGAGAGCTTCTTGGCATAGGCCATGGCGCGCTCGGGATCCGGCTGCGGCTGATAATCGGACGTTTTGCGCGGCGTGAGCGCGGCGTGCGCCACAGCTGCCCCCAGCGGGGCCAGCGGTGCGAGCGCGAGATAACCGGGACGGAATTTCATTTGACATCTGCCTCCTTTTTCTGCTTACGGTACATACTGTAGGCAATGCCGATGGCCAATGCGCCGCTCGGAATAATCATGAAGCTCGTGGAGCCCGTCAGCGACGGGACGAGCATGAACAGCAGGCTCATCACGACCAGCGGAGCGACCGCGACCTGCACGTTCTTGCGGAAATACTGATACGCCATTGCGCCGAAGAGCGCCGGGACGACGTTGGCAAACGCCGGCTGGAGCACGGGGCTCTGCAGCACGGGCTGCAGCGGCACGAGCAGCGCCACGCCGAGCGCGAGCACGACGATGGTCACGAGCGAGCTCGTCGCGATCGAGAGCGTCGAGATGATCTCGTTTTCAGCCGTGCCGGTCTTGGTGCCGACGATATCGCGCGCGTTGACCGCGCACGGGATCTTCATATTGATGAGGTTGCCGGTGATGAAGGCGAGGTAGCCGCCGCCGGCGCCGAGCATGGGCGTGTAGATGAGAAACTCCGCCACACTGCTGACCGTCCACACGAGGCCGACGGACAAAAAGCCCTTGGCCACGGCGCCCATATCGGGCATGGCGCCGAGGAACGTGCCGATGAGAAACGGCGCGCCGACGAGCAGCACGAGCGTGATCGCGCTCACGATGCGGCCGAGGACGTGCGTCCGGCGGTTGAACTGCTCAAGATATGCTTTGCGTTCGGTTTCGTTCATGATGTCCCCCTCCTTACAGCCGCACGAGCACGGCCGCCGCCATGCCGATGAGCATACTGCCGGCGATGGAGAAGCTCTCCAGCCAGGCCATGTTCTTTTTCTCCGCCAGATACACAAACAGTGCCATCACCGCAGCCGACACGGCCACGACGATCAGCGGTGTCCAGTCGCCGGTGCAGGTGAACAGGCCTTCCCCGGACACAAACGCGCCGATGTAGCTGCCGATGTACGCGCATACAAGGCCGATGAACATGGCCGTCATGGCACTGTCGCCGAAGCCGACGCCGGAGGCGGACTTGGCTCCGTCATTGCCGAGGCGCTTGAGATAACGCTTATTGAAAAAGATCGACAGGATCATGCCCCACATGATGCAGATGCTCATAAGCAGGGCGATCGTTGTGAAGCCCTGCGGCGTCATCTCGGCGGCGGACAGGGCGTGCATGCCGACCTGCTCGGCTGCGGCCTGTGCGACCTGCGTCTCATAGTGCAGCGCACCGATGACGGACAGGCGCAGCCACGGCCACGGCGTGCCGAGGCTGCCGGACAGGGCGATGACGCCGAGCAGGATGCCCACGCTCGGCAGGACCGAGAACGTGGCGCTCGACGTGATGGCGCGCTTCATGCGCGCGGAGTCGATGCCGATGGCAAGGCCCGCGCGGTAAGCGCGCACGAGGAAAATGACGCACACCACCGCAACGAATGCGATGATGCCGCCGCAGATCGCATACATGGGTACGCTGTTGAGCTGGGCTAAGATGTTGTTCATAGACGTTTCTCCTCTCCGGCAGGTGCCGGTCTCTATATGGAAAAACCCGCATGGCAGCGCCATGCGGGCTTTTCACAGCTTATTGCGCGCCGCCGACCGGCCCGGACACGGCCGGGCGGATGTTGGATGCGGTCAGATAGGACTGAAACAGCAGCATGCCCGCGATGGCCGCCAGCATGAGCTGCTGCCCGCCGGTGCGGTCATCCGGCAGTGCCGTGATGCACAAAAAGGCCGCAAACTGGCTCCAGAAAATGCTCCGGATCGCCTTCGGGCGGCCGTAGGCAAAGCCGGCAAGCTCATAAAACGCGATCAGTGCGGCGCACAGCGCCAGAATCTCGACCGCATAGGCGGAAATGGTGGGATTGATGATGTTGACCTTATAGCTCACGATCAGCCAGAACGCGAGCAGTACGATCGGCATGGACGCACACACGACGGTGCCGGAGGTCGTCTCCCCGTCCCCGATCGAGAGCATCTGCCAGATAAACGCGGCCCCCGTCACGATCGTGAGCGCAGCCAGCACCCGCTGCAGCCCGGGCGACGAGAGCGTGCCGGAGCTGATCATCAGCCAGGCGCCGCCGACCGCCAGCAGCGCGCCGAGCACGACGCCGCCGATGGTGCGCACGCGCGGCACCGCGACAAAGGCCGCCGGAAGCGAATCCGGAAAGCTGGTGTGCGGCTGGTTTTTCATCCGGAAGCAGACCACGGCCAGCACGACCGCGGCGATGACGATCATCAGCGCGACGGCATAC
>ERZ773188.338-NODE-338-length-59072-cov-4.700103_pt1 | contig 59072 bp, 101 predicted proteins | sample MGYA00581011_ERZ773188 | MGnify/ENA primary metagenome ERZ773188 (study PRJEB29015, sample SAMEA2737798) | human gut metagenome | biome: human gut; feature: human-associated habitat; material: faeces | place: China | collected 2012 ...
GATAGCCTTACTGCGGTACGTTGAGCGGCTCCCACTGCCGGACATTGCAGCGCAGACACATTATAGCCGGACGGCGATAGGCTACCGGCTGAAAGGCATTGAAAAAGTTTTTGAGTAAAGCAAACCCCCGGTGTTCCGTTTGGAGCATCGGGGGCTTTTTTTACTTTTTCTTCAATTCCTCAAGCCTGCTGGAAAGTTCTTCTTCCCATCCTTCATGTTCTTTGAGGTACGGGGCGTAAATTGTGATTTCGGCTTCCTTTCGGGCCGCAACGGCTTCTTCGATCGTGTTATAGCTTCCGAGATGATATTGCTTGCGTTGGAAATTGATATATGCACGCCATCGACCGTGGCAGTCTTTACACACGCCATTTGCGCCAGAAGTGGAATTTTTATTGATATGGCCTCCGACCCTTGTGCGAATCGACATAAGGGAAGAGCCACCCGTGTAAGCTGTGCTGTGAATTGCCCCGGTTTTCTCTCCAATGTCCCTGTTGCAATCTGCGCAATGCTGGATCAGAGAAAGCCTTGTAAGCTTTACGGTGGTTTCCCTCCCACATTTCGGGCAAATAGCGCGGCACAGAAAATGACCTGACCTCTTTTCGGGCAAAACCTCTAACACCTGCCATCCGTTGATGACGTGTCCCTCTTTTTCCTTTGCCTTTTTCAGTCTTGCGGTTGTCAGGCCTGGCTTTTGCCCTCGATTCGCGCAAGACAGACAGCTGCGGCTTTTTCCAAGACGGAGGGAGCTGTCATACACGTCTTTTACCACTCCGCACTCACACTGGCATGTGTAGTAGTGCGGCTTTTCAGACGGCGCAAGTACCGTCCACTTTCCAAAATGCTTTCCAGTCAAATCTGCCATAACATTCTCCTCAGATCAGGCCGTAGTGCTCGGCCAGCAGGAAGCGGACGTATTCCGGGCAGTCGCGCTCGCCCAAACACCACCCCTGCACCGTGCGGCGCGGGATGCCCGCACCCTTTGCAAAGGCGGTCTGGCTGATGCCGGATGCCACCACCATCTCCCGCACGCTCATGCGTGCTGCTGCCCAGATACGGCCCAGACGGTCTTTCTCGGCGTCCAGATCGGCGCAGCCATCGGAATCGTCCGGGATGCTGAGGGTGACGTTACCGAGAAAAACTTCTTTCGGCTGCTTGGCAGCCATGCCAAAAAGCTCTGCTTTGCTGTACATGGTTGACTTCCTTTCTTTCGGGTGATAATATGTTCGTGTACCTCCATGGTACGTCTTTCACAAAAGCCCCGTCAAGTGTTCGCTGCACTTGACGGGGCTTTTTTATTTAGCACATTTGACCGAGGAGCTTAATTTCAAAGTCATCCGGGGTCATGCTGTTGCAGTATTCAAACGCAAGATGGTTGCGTAGGAACTGCTCTGCCTGCTCGGCATTTGCGCCTGCCTGACGGTGCTCCTCGCTTGCAAACTTTTTGCAGGACACGCTGAAAGCAAAAACGTGGTCATTGTTTTCAGGATCCTTGAACGCTTTTTCTGCGATTGCAGCATCGCTTTCGTCAAAAAGACTAAATGCGGTAAGCGCGTCCTTCACTTCGTTATACGCGATCATGCGGCGGGCTATCAGGCTCTGCGCTTTCTTGACACGTTCCGGGTCGCCACATCCCAGCAGATAAGAGTAGTGGTCATTCAACTTGTTCTCCAGATACTCAAAAGCAGCCTCCATGCGTTCAACTTCAAAATTCGTCATAATAAAAAACCTCCATGTTGTTGTGTGTTGGTGTCTTTCACTGTCTTTATTATACGCTCATTGAGCGTATAAGTCAAGCCTATTTGTAAAATTTTGTGCTCAATGAGCACTTTTTTTCTTTTGGCAAAATAGAGCATTTTTGTCCTTCGTTGTACCTTCGTTGTCTCTCGTTTTCTGCCAGTGCGGTACACTGGGCGCAATAGGAGGGATGAACCATGAGCTATTACCAGACACCCGGAGCGCCCTATGTTCCGCAACAGCCTGTCAACCCTTACGGCGGTATGGGCACGGTCGGGCTTGCCACTCCCATGCCAAATGCACAGATGCAGCAGGCACAGCAGCAGCGTCCGCAGCCGATGAATGGGCAACAGCCTGTTCAGCAGTCGGTACAGGACGGCGGTTGGCTGCTGGGTAGACCTGTTTCCAGCAGGGAAGAATTTTTGGCAATACCGTCTGACCTGTACGGCAGACCGACCTATTGCCCAGACCTGCGGAGCGGAGTGATCTACTGCAAGCGGCTGAACCCTGACACCTGCGAATCCTATGTGCAGGAGTTTTACAGCCCGGAAGCGTGGCGGCAGATACAGGCGCAACAGGCACAGCAAACCGCTGCACCGACACAGCAGTATGTGCCTATTGAGCAGTACAACGCCCTTGTACATCGGCTGGATGAACTGGAAAAGTGGCAGAAGAGCTTTTCAAAGCCCGCTGCCGCTGCAAAGAAAGGAGAATAACAATGTCCTCTCCGTTTGATATGATTACGCACAGCCCCATCATGCAGCTTGCAAATTTGGCTCGTGCCGGACAGAACCCAATGGGGCTTATCCAGCAGTTGAGCGGGCAGAATGCTCCTATCATGCAGGGCTTGAACCTGATTCAGGGCAAAAGCGAAGCACAACTCAGGACGATGGCGCAGAACCTTGCCAAAGAGCGCGGCATCGACCTGAACCAGCTGGCAAGCGTCCTGAATTTGACGCTGCCGAAGTGAGGAGACTTTGCAATGGACGATTTTGAAAACAGCCATCCAGAAAAAGATTTTGACTTCAACAATCTGTATGGGAACGACAAAATATGGGTTCCTTTGATGCTTGGCTTGATTTTCGGTGCTGCCAGCAAAAAGTTGGATAACCCAGAAGACGAAAAAAACAATCTTCCAAGCTGATTTGATAACCCCAAAATAAGCATCCCTCTAAGCGAAACGCTTCTCAGTTTTGCGGACTTGATAAAAACCGCTTTTATCTGGCTTCGCCCATCGCACACGGCGGTGGGATAGCATAACGCAAAACTGAAAGGAGTTTTGTTATGGACGATTTTGCAACTGGCTATCTGGCTGGGCAGGACGGCGGTAATAACAACGGCGGATTCTTCGGCAACGAAGGTCTGTGGGCTGTTATTATCCTCGCTATTATCTTCGGCTGGGGTACGAACGGCTATGGCCGGAACGGCGGCGACAACGGAATGAACAGCTACATCCCCTATCTGGTGGGCACCGGTGCAACCGGTCAGGGCGGCGCAGATACTCGTGCAGCTTTGTCTGAGGGCTTCTACCAGCAGGACACTTCCCGTTCTCTGGCTGGCATCCAGAGTGGCATCTGCTCTCTTGGCTATGACCAGCTCGCACAGATGAACACCCTCAATGCTGCCGTTGCGGGCGGCTTTGCTGGTACTAATCAGGCGATCTGTCAGCTCGGCTACCAGAACGCACAGCTCGTGAACGGTCTGGAACGCAGCGTGTCCAACGGCGACAACGCCATCAGCCTTGCCATCATGCAGGAGGGCAACGCACGGCAGGCGGGTCAGACCGCACTTTCCACGCAGCTTGCATCTTGCTGCTGCGAGAACAAGCAGCTCATCGGCGACCTGAAGTACACCATTGCACAGCAGGACTGCGCTACCCGTCAGGCTATCGCAGACAACGCCCGCGCCATCGTGGACAACTGCAACGCCAACTTCCGCAGCATGATGGACTACTTCACGCAGGATAAGATTGCCACTCTGACCGCTGAGAACCAGAGCCTGAAGTTCGCCGCTTCTCAGGATCGTCAGAATGCGCTTCTGACCACCGTGATGTCCCAGCAGACCGATACCATCCTGAACCGGGTCAATCCTCGTCCGATTCCCGCTTATCAGGTGGCAAACCCCAACGTGGGCGTGAACTGCTGCGGCTGCTGCTAACCTACACACTCCCCGATAACACCGGGTGAACCATCGGGGCAGGGGTAAGACACCTCTGCCCCTGATTTTTTAGGAGGAAAATACTATGGCTTGCAAAACAAGCTGCAAACTCTGCCCGCACTTGGTCATCAGTCAGGCGGTCACGTTTGCCAACGACACGCTGACCATCAATATCCCTGCTGGCGCATACCAGAACGGAGAGAAGTATTGTATCGTGGTTGCTCAGAGCTTGCCGGACACGACTACCATCAACGCCCCTGTGGTCATTACCATAGGTGCAGGCACGACCGCATACCCTCTGACCGACTGCAACTGCGCTCAGGCGACCGCCGAGAGCATCCACACCCGCACCCGCTATGCTACTCGTGTGGCAACGTCCGCTACCGGCACAGGCACGTTCAAATATCTTGGCTGCTTCTGCCGTTCCCACGCCGGTGCGCCTGCGTCCATTTCTTGAGGAGGTATTAGATTATGGGCAAGACTAATTTTCGCCGCATGATGATGCTCCGCGACCACGATAAAGACCGTGAGCCGGAACGTGACCGCCTTGAGGAAGAACGTGACCGCAGGGAACGTGAGCTGGAACGCCGTCTGCGCAAGCTGGAAGATGGCAATGACCGCTATCCTTACTATCCGCAGGAGGAGAACCGTTACATCGACCCCTACCCTATCCCCCGCTACCCTGACGTTGAATATGGGCGCAAGATGCCGCAGATTGGCTTCTCGCAGAACGGAGACTGGGACAAGCGGTCTGGGCAGTATGAGCATGGCGGTGCGGACAGCCGCTCCATCAAGATGCCACGCAAGCACCTCACCCACGATGAAGCAGAGGAATGGTGCGACAGCATGGTAAATGCTGACGGCACGAAGGGCTGTCACTGGACGCTGGAACAGACACAGGACGTTGCCAAACAGCGCAATATCACCTGTGACCCGAACGATTTCTGGGCTGTCATGAACATGATGTACTCGGATTATTGTCAAGTCGCAAAGCGCCAGTCCGTTGACACTCCGGGCTTCTACGCTGACATGGCAAAGGCTTTCCTTGAGGACGCGGATGCCGCAGATGGTAAGGCGTATCTATACTGGGATTGCATTGCTGATAAGTAAAACAAACCCCTGTGCAACCAATCGAGGTTACACAGGGGTGTTTTGCGCTTATCGGATTGTCGCTATTCCTCTATCTTTCATATACTCAATAAAATCTTCTGCTGGCATTCTCTCTGAAAGTTCTTTCATTGTGTATTGGCGTTTTTCCTCAACCCAATGCTCTTTTTCTTCGATACCAGACAAATCGTGGACTGTATACCATTGTGTTTTTGGACTATCAAGTCCATTTGAAAGGAATTGAACCTTAAACCAATCTGGACGTTTTCTTCGTTCAAACCAATTCAATTCTGAAAATTTTATCCATGCAATGTTTTTATAATTTCCTTCTTTTTGCCCTTTTCTCTTAAAATTATCTCTTATTTTCTTTAAGCTAAAATAGTTGGTTTCAACGCATTGGTTTTCCATATATCTTATGCGCCAATCTTTGTCTCGAAAGACCATCTTACCTTCGTATATGTCACCGCCTGTCCCATTGAGATACCAATGCGATTCGTAGTGACCTAACACTTTTTGTCCCATGTGTTTCCTTTCTCCTCTGTGCGGCCGTTGCGACTGCACAGAGTCTATTTTATTTGGTATAGTACAATTCCATATCTGCCTTGTACATATCAAGTTGCCTTTTGCTATCTACAAGCGTGTTAAAGCTAAATCCTGCTGCAAAAGATACGGCGATGGACAAAATCAAGTGTGCTGCAACCCATTTACCAGCAAAGATAAAAGGAATCTGAACTGCTACGGCAAAGACATCGAACAAAAGAACGTAAATGCCACGCTTAACCATTTTCTGCAAACGGATAATACTTCCTTCGTAAAATTCCTTCGACTTCATCATACGTCAATCCTCCAAGAAATCCTCTTGATTCAGAACTTGATTTACAATTCGTTCTGTACATTCTTTGATAACAGTAGATGCGGGGACGTTATCTTCATAAGCTATGTTTTCATATTGTGCTCCTGCATATTCAAAGAACCTTTTGGAAAGTATTTCTGCATCCGCACGGCACAACGGCTTTAATTCGTATTGCAACGGAAATCTTCTTGTAAGCGCAGGGTCAATCCTATCAAATCGGTTTGTCGTTCCGATAATGATGACATTGTTCGGCAATCTATCCATTTCTTGCATAATCGCAATAACTACACGGTTCATTTCCCCAACGTCATCTTTTTGCCCACGAGCCATTCCGACCGCATCTATTTCATCAAAACAAAGAACGCAAGGAGCAGTTCTCACATAATCAAAAATTCTTGCAAGGTTAGATTGTGTTTGCCCCAAGTGTGAATCAACTAGACTTGAAAATTGAATCCTCAAAAACGGAAGTTTTGCTTTATGCGCGATATACCTAGCCAGCATGGTTTTTCCGCATCCGCTTTGCCCATAGAGCATCAATGCCGGCAAATAAGGAATACCCATTTCGTTCAATTTTTCAGATGCTCGATAAATGGCAACAATTTTCTGCGTTATACTTTTTTCTTCGTCCCTAAGAAGGAATCTTACTTCTGGAAATTCTTCTGTATCCTCTGCGATCAAAAGATGCTGTAAGTTATATGGCAATTCAATAAATTCTCTTTTGCTTTCCAACTTGCGAAACATATTTTCTTTGAACTGTTCATCTTTTTTGGATGATATAGAATCCAAAATGATTTTAACGGCTTTTTGCGCGTTTCGCATATCGCCATCGCAAACAAACCGAATGAGGCGTCGTTCACTATCATTCATCTAATAAATCCCCCAACTCAGCTCTTTTTATCCAATACGAACTTTACAAGTTTTTCAATTTCTTCCAAATTGATGATTATTTCATACCATCCTGCTGAATGCCCTTTATCGTAAGCGTACTCCCAAATTTTTGCCGCTTTCTCTTCTGAAATCCCAAAACCGACTTCTTCTTGAATCGTCTTATAAATCTCTGCGTAGATTTTATCCCTGCGCTTTATTTTTTCTTGATTTAGTCGCTTAACTTCATTGTCGTAATCATCGTTGTTCTTTTGCGCTTGCTCTTTGTTCCACTTCACCGACTTATCTTCATCAAACACAAAATTTGATGGAACTCGCTTAAAACCATAAGGCTTGCATCCCATATTTGCCATTGCTTCATATTTCTGCCCAATGTCAATCCATACGTCATTCATCTAAGAAATCCTCCAATTCAATCTTTCCGTCTGCCGCAGCAGCAGCCAGAGCGTACACGAACTGTCCAATCGTCATTCCGTGCCGTCTGGCTTCACGGTTGATGTACTTGCGTTCTTCCTCACTCATAAGGATGGTAATGCGCTTAGAACGCTTTCCGTCACCGCTTGCAACACCCTGATGCGATTCCGGCATCGGGATTTTTTTCTTTGTCAACCCAGCTTCAGCCAGTGCGCCTGGAATATCTCCCTGTTCAATCAAACGCTGCGCTTCTTTTGCCTGTTTCAGCTTCTTCGGCTTACCTTCGCCTAACACGGCATCACTTGACTGTCTTTCACTGTCTTTGGCTCGCTTCGGCTTAATACAGCTTAATTCTACTTCACTCGGCTGTGCATGGCTGTCTGTGGCATCACTAGGCTTAATCTGTGCTTGTTCGGCATTATTCGGCTTTGTTTGGCTTACTTCTTCTTCCTTTGGCTCACTTTGGCTTAATGTCTGTTCCGAAAAAACAGGCTGAAAGTCAAACCCGCCCAACAAGCCGGATGTTTTTTTGCTGGACTTTTTCATTTTTCATTCTCCTTTGGCGGCTTAGGCTGTTCCATCCAATGCGTGAGTTCTGCATTCATACTGTTTGAATAGTATCCATTTGTGTCAGCATGAAAAACCGTTTTTCGGCTATCACAAAGAATCCATTCATCGTAGGCATCATCATATTTTGCAATAGCATTCTCGGCGACAGTTCCAAACATATTTGAAAGGCTCACGATATAAGTTCCTTTGTGTTGAGGTCGATTTTCTGGGTCATTGGCATCAATCCACCGTGCCACAGGCCGCAACGTTTCCGGGTCGATGATAGGCGCATTTATAATTTTTTCTTTTACAAGAGCAATTCCCTCTCTCCAAGCGCCAGCTTCTTCCTTACTGTAATTCTTGAGTGTATAAAAGTTTTGCTCCAGTACTTTGTCTGCGTCAATCAATCTCATTTTTCTTCCCCCTCCGCAATCATTTTTGCCAGTGCCAAGAAATCCTCTGCGCTGGTACTCTTTACCGTGTCGCCACTAAACAGGCTGTGCCGCTCTGCCTGCGCCTTACGAACGCCCATAGACGGTCTAATCTTCACGTCCAGCAGCCTTGTTCCCATACTTTGTGCAATCACAGGGAGCTGCTCCACAACCTCTTTGGACAGGTTTTCACGGCTCTTGTACTGGTTCAGAAGGAGCCCTTCAATCTTCAAGGTCGGGTTGAAGTATCTACGAACGTCACCAATGGTCTGCGAAAGCTGGCTCAATCCGGCAAGCGCATAGCGGTCTGCCGTGATAGGCACGATGATGCTGTTGGCGGCAATTAGAGCGTTTACAAGTGCAAGACCGAGCTGCGGGGGAGTGTCCAGCACAATGTAATCATACTGCTCAGATACGCTTTCAAGGGCTTCTCGTAGCCGGAAGTTCTTGCCAATGTCCCGGACAAGCTGCTCGTCAATGTCCTTTAACGCATTGTCTGACGGCAGAATGTCACCAGCTTCACAGTGCTGGATTCCTTCTTCTACTGTACCCTGCCGGGTCATTACATCGAACAGAGTACACACGTCCTCTGTCTGCGCGCCGTATGTGTCCGTTGCGTTGCACTGGGCATCGCAGTCCACCAGCAGAACTTTCTTGCCAAGCAACTGTAACGCACCAGCCAGACAGGTGCTTGTGGTAGTCTTTCCTGTGCCGCCCTTCTGGTTGGCGACAGCTATGATTTTTGCCATTTTTATTCTCCCCAGTCTACATAGTAACCGTTGTATGCGAATCCTTTCGCCGCCATTCCAGCTTCGATTAAGGCTTTCCCGGCTTCAATCGCTTCATCTGGCGTTAGTTCGCTATAACTTCTTTGCGGCAAAACCCTTACAGAAGCCTGATTTCCATGATGATTGAACCGAAACTGATAATCAAACTTCTTTTCAAGGTCAAGTTCTGCTTTATTCAGAACGGAGTAGGGAACTTTTGCCATTTTATCACTCTTTCTTTATTCTTTCACTGGTTCTGGCATCGGCATCCAATGGGTGAATTTCTGATATTTTGTCCTCCACCAACATTTCCCATTCCATTGAGCCGTAATCGTATGCGTTCCACAGAAATAAGGCCCATTAGAAACGCAAGACACAAGATACGTTCCCGGTTCTTCTGGTAGCCTGTCTTTCATACTAATCCATTCCATTCTTTCTCCTTTCTGCATCATCTGCTCAATGTGCTGCATCTGACTACTTCAAGAAGCTATCATCAAACGTAGCATAATCGTCAAGGTCTGCTTCTTTCAAAATTGAGTACATATAAGCGCCGGGGTCTTTTTCAATTCTATCAAGTCGCTCACTGACAAGAATCCTGTATGCATTCTCAATGATGTTCACAACAGCTTCTTTTTTCTTGTTAGGCTTGATGTTCGGATACTTCTCCGGCAATCTCTTTGCCACCAGCTTTGCGGTCAAGATACACTGGCTTTTAGACATCTCCGGCGCAATAGATGCCCAATCCACATTCTCGTATGCGCCACTGCGGGGCTTTCTGGCAGGTCGTTGGCTCTTTGGAACATCTTTTAACTCTACGCTTTCAACCTCGTTAGCTTCCACGTCTATGACTGGCTCATTAGACTTGAAAGCTACATTGAACTTCACAGCAACCGCATTGCGACCTCTCATGACCTTGTCATATTCAACGCACAGGTCTGATACTTCGTTTATTTCAGCTACTGCAATATCAATGACACGCCGCCTAAGATGCTTGAACTCTTGATAGCTAGGTTCTCTTGCGCCAAGCTGTTCTCTTAATCTATCCAACGTAATTTCGGGCTGGCTCACGCCACGTCCGATGAACTCTCTGAGAATTGAATACAGCAAAATGCTATACTGAGATTTCATATTCGCTGTGTAGCGCAAGCGATACTTGACATATCCACGCTCTGCAATGTCGAAGAAAACAGGTTGTAGAAGTGGGTTACAGCACAACGACACAGTAATGTTCATCAAACTAGGTTCAAAATTTACAGTTGCTCTGCTGAACAAGGGATACAAGTCAAACGAGCCTGAACCGTCACCTCTAGGAACTTCAACGGAGTTGTCGATGAAATGCTTGACCTGTGCTTTCAAATTTCTAGAGTTGATTTTCAACCCCAAAAACTCGCAATATTCTTGTAACGTAAACTGAACCGTTGAAGTTTCGGGGTCTCTCGGATTGATACGGCTAAGATACACTTCAAGCAGCCGAAGCTCTCCTGCTGTATAGTCAGTGAATTTTGCCCAAACAAGCTGTCTGCTTTTTTCAACCAAGTTCCCGCCTTTAATATCAGACAATCTTATCACGCCTCCTCTCGTATAAGAGTATATCACAAACAGGTGTACAAATCAATAGCAAGTGTACACCTGTTTCCACTTCTTGTACACCTAACTGTCCACATTTCGTACACCTATATCCACAATCTGTACACCTATATCCATTTTTTGTACACCTATATCCATTTTTTGTACACCTCTTTACATTATATAAAACAAGACTATTAACAAGATTATAAAATAACTTCTACTAATAGCAGAAGAAGAAAATTTTCCACAAAATCTTTTCTTTCTCTATTAAAAAGTGGAAAACACAAAGCGAATATTGCTAAATAAACAGATGTTTAACATTCGAAAGGTTAAAACGCTTAACGGTTAGGTTTACCTAACGTGTACAAAAAGTGGATGAAAAAATTTTAAGTCAATGCTATGGGGGACGGATTGACAAGCCACTCAATCGCAAACAACAAATTAACGCTAATCCGTCATTTATTCCGTGCGAATGTTGTCGATTTACAATTTATGGGGGACAGATTGACAAGGCAAATTTGCCCGATAGGTGTACAAAAAGTGGATGAACGTGGACAAAATGTTCCTCAAAAACTGCGATAATTCGACAATCAACCGCTTATGTTATTGGGATTAACAGTATAGGAATCGTTGGACTTCATGGCTGCTTCTGTCCCGGCATCTTGCGCTTGATAAAGAATCTCCATCTTCGGGGCGGTTCCATTCGGGTCTGGGTCTGTCCCGGTAGCCTGCGCTATCTCATAGTTGCCCGATACCATCCGGCAAACAGAGACCCTGTCCTTCAATGGCGTATGGAGGTTTGCCAGAACCTCCGTCAGCACGCCCATGTGGTCTGAACCGTGGTCTCCGTACCGGATGTACAACAAAGCATCTATCTCGTAGGAAGAACATTCAATCATGGCATCTATGAGAATCTGACGCTTTTCCATGTTGGAAAGGTCGTCTTCCAGATGCTCCAGCAGTCCAGGATAAATGCAAGCGTCCATGTATCGAGCCGCCGATACGCCGCAGCAGGTGAACCAGCGCATAGCCATTGGTAGGGAAATAGCCGCCAGACCTTGCTCCCAGTTGGCAATCGTGCCACGATTCACGCCCATTCGTGCTGCTAATTTCTGCTGGCTCAGACCGGAACGCATCCGTGCCATTTCCAATGCCTTTGCAGTTCTTAACAAATATTCATCCATAAATTCACGCCCTTTCAACAAAATTCTGCAAAACTGCCGGATTCGACAAGCCAAAAAATGGAAAAAGCTGCTATGGAGAACCAACAGCAGCCTATGTTATAACTGTAACATCGAAAAAATAATCAAACAGGAGGTAACAACATGATTATCATTGACGGAATGCCCGCATCTGAACCGAACGAAAACAAAACGCCGAAACCGTGGGAGGGTTAGTGTATGAACCAGATTGACACCATGCTTATACCATATGCCCGCCAGACCGCCTTAAAGCTGGTCTACAACCTTGCAAACAGCAATGCCGATAAGTTTGCTTATGAAGAAGCAAAAGCCGTCCTAGAGCGTGCCGTAGCCGCCTTAGATGATGGATGTGACCCGGCAGAGAACATCGAAAAAATTAATGGGCAGTTCGTAGAGCTGTGAAAGGAGAAGAAGATGGACTTTACAAATGGATTCTATAAAGCCGAGAACCCTATCGTTCTTGAAGAAGTGAAAACTTTCCTCCAGTCAATGGAACGGCGTGGGGCAACCGTAAAAGACTTGGACGATGCCATTGTGCAGCTAAACAATGTTTCGCATAGCATTAGCACAAACGCTCTCGTCAAAGCAGATGTGCTGGACAATTTACCGGATAACCCTTTTCGTTCCATGCTCAACGAAATGTTACAGAGCAAAGGGTAACTTAAACTTAATGTGGCTCTTAATCATTGTCATTGCAATTTTTGGCTTCCCCGATGAAAAGTAACGGATGTGAAGAAAACATTCGATTTTGCGAAGTTGTTCAAATTATATTGACTACACAACCAAAAGATGTATAATCATATCAAATGAACATTCGTATTTACTGATCGGGAGGATATGCTGCAATGAGCGAACAAGAAAGAGCTAAGATTGACAGGTTTATCGCATGGCTGTTGGAACACCCTGATAAGATTCCGGCAGCGGAGCAAGCCTTAGACCTGGAATAACAGAAAAACCCCTTGCACAGAGCTACACCAGCCCGGCACAAGGGGTTTTTATTTTACCGGGTCAGAACCAGTCCCTCACATCTTCTCGATCAGGTTCATCAGCGCTTCCCGTTGCGCTGTCGGCATAGACTCAAGTTTTTTTCTAATCCGCTCCACTGCTGCATCGACTTCACTTTGCGGCTGCTGGGGCGGGTTTTCTTTTTGTTCGCCATTGAGAAGGTAGTCTACCGATACGTTGAAGTAAGATGCAATTTTAGAAAGAACCTCTGCGGACAGGCTCTTGGTTCTCCCGGCTTTCAGCTCGGAAAGAAAACTACGGCGAATCCCGATGCTGGCACAAAGGGTTCCGTCTTTGATGCCCTCTTTTTCGCAGAGTGCATGGATGTTGCTGTACAAGTCCGACATAAGAACACTCCCATATTTGTGCAAGTATACAAATGCACAGAATTTTGTACAAAAGAGTTGACTTGTACAGATGTCTGTACTATAATACAGACATGGGCAGTACAGAACACTGTACAGTATAAACTCTCTACGCCATTATATTAGTACAGTTTTCCGTACATGTCAATAGATTTTAGCAAATGGAGGTGGAATTTTGAAAGAAAACTTCCGTTCTGGCTTTGAGCTGGAAGTGAAGATGAAGCTGTTACAGCGAGGTATGAAGCAAACGGAGCTGATTCAGGCGGTTCAAAGCGATACTGGATTGTTCCTTGATGATTCGTACCTCTACAAGATTCTTCGTGGTGAGCGAAAGCCGGAGAAGATTATCCAGAGCATCTGCAAGATTCTGGAGATTGAGCAGAAGGAGGGCTGGTGAGTGCTGGTGACGAATTTTCGCAGGGCGCAAAGCCGCAAGCGTAGACTGAAGCTGTCAATGGCTGCTGGCGTGTCCCGAAACGATGCCAACAAGGTACTTTGGATGGAGAAGTCCATCAACCAATGCTTTGAGCGCCACAATCGGGAAGCCAGAATGAAAGAGGAGATGCAGCGTGAAGATTAAATATTGCGAGCGTTGTGGTCTATTTCTTGGCTTAGTAAACCCTACAAAGAGATATTGCTCGGAGTGCAAGCACAAAATGGACAAGGAACGTGACAAAAAGCGTAAAAAACGCCTACAGAACGAAAACGCAAGAGCTAGAGAAACAAAAGCGTTTCCGTCTATCGGAGAAGTTCAAGTGCTTGCTGATAAGCTCGGCAAACACTACGGCGACGTATCACGGATGCTTGCGTCAGGAGAGTTGACCTATGAACGGTAAGTACTACGGCAAGCGAGAAATCAGATGGCACAGCCGGGAAAAAGAACGGCTGGAACGCATCCAACGTAATCGAAGGATGGCAAACGATGAAGAAAGCAATAAGCAACTTCAACAAAAGCAGTCCGTGGCAGAATCGCTGGCAAGAGGGTGAACCTTTAAGACTGGAACATATTGAGAAAGAAAGAGTGAGCAAAAATGAAAAAATCAAAGTAAGAATCACATTCATCGAAGCAGTTCTCGGCACATGGCCTAGCAACCAGAACATTGCACGCGAGTTCATTGCCAGCAAGTCCCCGGATGCAAACACCATCGAGGACGAAGTTGCTGCTCTGGGCGCTGATGCTGTGGCAGATAAGGGCATGACCATGTTCCCTCGCAACGAAAACGGCGAACCCATCTTGTATGACTACCAGATCAAGGGCTTCTTCAAGGATTCCTGTGGTATGCTGGGTCGTATCGGCGGCAAGACCGAAACCGGAAAGAAGAAAGCCGTCAACGAATCCGGCAAGCTCACCGCATACAAGAAGGTCATTGATGGTCTGATTTTTGTTCAGCCACGCATGATTCCCATTTATGTGAACGGCGAGATTACCGAGTGCCAGCGCCCTCTCCGCGCCCAGACGGCGCAGGGCGAACGTGTAAGCCTTGCCAACAGCGAGCAGATTCCAGCTGGTTCGACCTGCGAGTTTGAAATCGTTCTTCTGGACGATTCTCATGAGAAGGCCGTGCGTGAGTGGCTGGACTACGGTGCTCTGCGTGGTATCGGCCAGTGGCGCAACAGTGGCAAGGGGCGATATACCTACGAAATCCTCAATTAACCGCTATGGCAGGGTGGGGCTGTGCTGCACTCGGCGTGGAACGGCAACGGCATAGTGACGATTGGCTCAGAAATGCTAAGGCAATGCTTGGAGACGAAGCGACTTGATCGGCAACGGCGATGCGCTGATTTGACAGGATCTGCAAAGGCATGGAGAAGCAAGGCTCAGACGAGCAATGGAATTGCATGGAACCGATATGAGCGGCACAGCAAAGGCTATGGATGCAAGGCGTAGCTTTGATAAGCAAAGGCATCGAACGGCGGCGACGTGCGACGCAATGGCAAAGAATAGAACCAATAAGCTAAGGCATTGAGTAGCTAGGAGCAGAACAGCAACGGCAAAGCAATTCATCGAGAAGCAACGGCAAAAGCGAAAGGAGAAAAATGAAAGCACTTGTGGAAATCGCCCTAATCTGGGGCATCATTCTGGCGTTGATTCTTGCAGCGTTCCTTTTGAACCTGTGGCTGGTACATCTCATTGAACTACTGGTAGGCGCAAAAGGCACATGGGGGATCATCGTGGCAGCCGCTGTAATGGCAACCGGATGGATTTTTAATTTTGGCAGCAAAAAGGAGAACCAATGAAAACTTTGAAAGGAACAGCATTGTCCATGATCGGTCTGGTCGTGGCAATTGCAGCAGTCGGGTGCGGGGACACGATTCAGGGCTGTCAGACCACAGCGCAGATGTTTGGCTGGGTAATGGTATCATGCGGGCTTCTTGCAACGGCTATCGTCTTGTGTGCGCTGGCTGTTAGCGCCGAAGAGGAAGAACGCAGTGAACGCGAGCGCAGGAAAATCAAGCGCATTGCTCACCACACCAACGAGTGGAGGGATGCTTGATGAAGTGCCCAATGTGCGGTAGTGACAACATTACAACGGTTGATAGCCGGTCTGACCACGACAGCATCGTTCGCAGAAAAAAGTGTCTTGTCTGTAACCATCGGTGGTCTACCATCGAGATTGACAAAGACCAGTGGTACAGCGCACTGCAAATCAAAGAGGAACGCAAGAGAGGGAGACCAAAAGATGATTAACCTTGACAGATTTGGTGGCGTGACAGAGCCGGATGATGGCGTGTATTTTATGACCAACGAACAGATGGCGCAAGCGAAGGAAGCCGACCGGCTGGCAGCGATTGAGGACTTGCAGGCTGAAATCGATGAGAGGGAAACGGAGTTGAAAGACCTCCGTGCACAACTGGCAGAACTGATGGCTAGTTGATTCTGTACAGCCATATTAAGCCAAAGTATTAATAATGAAGCCTAATGAAGCCGAAGAAAGGAAACGTATGGACAACAGCAAAATTCATGAAGCCTTGATGGCTGTTCAATCAGAGTTGAAAGCCCCGAAGGGGCAGATGAACACATTTGGCGGTTACAAGTATCGCTCTTGTGAGGACATTTTGGAAGCAGTCAAACCAATTTTGAAAGAACACGGTTTGCTTCTTACCCTTTCTGATGAACCTAAAGTGTTAGAGGGATGGCATTACATCGAAGCGACCGCAAAAGTGGAAACTCTGGATGGTGGATGCGTAACGGTTACTGCTTACGCAAGAGAACCGGAGCAAAAAACCAAGATGGATGCAGCGCAGGTGACTGGAACGTCTAGTAGCTACGCCAGAAAGTACGCCTTGAACGGTTTGTTCTGCATTGACGATACGAAGGACGCTGACACGGACGAGTACCAGAAGCAGACCGCAAGCAGGGCAAACAAGCCTGCACAGAAGCAAACGGAAGCGGAAACCATCCCCCCATGCGCTTGCTGCGGAAAGCAGTTGCAGCCTATTCAGTACAACAACCGCACAGTCACTCCGCTGGAAACTGCAAGAAGCACGAAGAAACGCTTTGGGCGCGTCCTGTGCTGGGACTGTGCCCAGAAACAGCCGAAGGAGGGCTAAACAATGCTTAACTCTATTGCAATTCAGGGTCGTCTGGTTCACACGCCTGAAGCTAAAGTCACGAAGTCTGGCAAGGATGTTTGCACGTTCAGCATTGCTTGCGACCGTCAGAGTGGTGGTCAGAAGGAAACCGACTTCTTCAACTGCACCGCATTTGGTAATACGGCACTGTTCGTTTCCAAGTGGTTCCAGAAGGGTAGCCTAATTCTGGTGACTGGCAGCATCCAGACCCGGAAGTATATCGACAAGCAGGGAAACAACCGCACCGCAACGGAAATCATGGCGAACAAGGTTGACTTCTGCGGTGGCAAGTCTGACAGCAAGCCTTCTGATCGGGCGCAGGATGCACCGCAAAACTACTCGCAGGGCAACGCAGATGACTTCTCTGTGATTGACGATTCATCGGATTTGCCCTTTTAGGACATAAACCCTGACCGCCTACCTTATATAAGAGCTGCGCTATCTGGCTATACGGGCGTTTGAGAAGATGATTACCTGTTGTCTCAACTGCACATCACGCTGCACAGCTTGCCACGACACTTGCGAGAAGTACAAGGCTGAGAAGAAAGACTTCGAGGAACGCAAGGCGTTTGTGTATGAGCTGAACCACAGCCAGAGCGTGTACCACCGTAACTACGAGGACAAGCACCGGGAACGTGGCAAGAAGCGGTATCTCGGAAGTGAATTTAGAGGTGAACGAGGATGAGCAAAGCCGTACTTATTAGCATTCGTCCAGAGTGGTGTAACAAAATTGCAGGTGGGCAGAAGAGCGTGGAAATCCGCAAAACAGAGCCAAATCTGAAAAAGCCGTTCAAGTGCTATATCTACTGCACCAAGAGTACACACTTTGTCGATATTCCCGGTGTGAAAAAAAGTGGCCTCATGTCGGCTGACGGAAAGGTCATCGGCGAGTTTACTTGCTGTAGTACTACGGTCATCCGCCATGTAAGTCCGACGGGAAGCGGGGCTTTGCCCAAGCTACACATTATTGGGCCGGGGCTAGAATTGCAGTATAAGCCTGCGACTGACCTGCTCAAAGCGGCCTGCCTGAGCGAAGAAACCGCCGAAAAATATCTCGAAGGCCGTGGCGGCTACGGCTGGCACATTTCCAACTTGAAAATTTACGACCGCCCACGACCGTTGAGCGATTTTACAAGGCTGCGGGCAACGAAATTTGGCTATGAGCCTGTAGATATTGAGCGGCCACCGCAATCCTGGTTTTATGTGGAGGAACTTTACACATGAACACCGGCAAGCAGTTTGAAGCAGATTTTAAAGCGTCCATGCCAAAGGATGCGTGGTGCTACCGGCTGAAGGACAGTGCTGCCACATATTACGGCGGCAACGAGAACTTGTCCTTCTCCATCGACAACATCTGCGACTTCCTTGTGTACCGTTACCCGATGAACCACCTGTTTGAACTGAAAACCATTGAAACGCCCTCTATCCCTCTGGAAAAGGTGTTCGGAAAGTACGACAAGGCAAAGTGCAAATACCGCAAGGAAAAGCACATCACGGACATGGTAGATGCAATGGGATACAGCGGTCAGACCGCCCATGTGATAGTCAATTACAGGGCGGTCAACCGCACCTTTGCAATCCCTGCCAACAAGGTTCTTGCGTTCCGTTACAACGAGAGCCGTAAGAGCATTCCTTGGCAGTGGGCAGAGCAAGAGGGAATAGAGGTCAAAGCAAAAAGGCTGCGTGTCCACTGGCGGTATGACGTGGACGGGCTACTAAAGAGATTGGAGAAAGAAAATGCAACTGCCTGAAAAACAAGAACTTGTAAGGCTTCTTGGGCTGTACCAAAGCGAACTTCTTATGGAGAACGAAGAAAACCTTAGAAAGAAAATGAGAAGCAATGAAAGCCAGAAGAAGGTTGCCACAGATTATTCATACGGTGTAAAAGCTCAGTATGAACACGCAAGAATCATCATCAAGAAACTTTCTGTTGAAATCGGAAAAGAACTCAAGGCTAGTTGGGAGTTGTGGTGAAAATGACAATGGTTTGCGATAGGTGCGGTGAAACGTTTCCGCTTTCCAACGATGTGAAATACATGACACCGTTTGATGACGAACTTGACCAATTTGAAAGCAATTCTATTGTAAAGTGCCTTGCTGGAGATGATAAAGGGATTTACTCGATAAGAGATGAAACCGTTGTCCTTTGCCCCTCTTGCATGGCAAAGCTGAACGACTGGCTGAAAGGAGAGCAGAAGTGAGCGATAAACGATTGATTGATGCAAATGCGCTTGGCAGATATATCTCCGACTGGCAAATGAGCTTGCCCGGAGACAACAGACCAGACTGGAATAACGCCGCTTATGACACGCTCGAAGATGTGCTGGAAGCCATCAAAAACGCCCCTATTATCGACCCGGAAACACTGCGGCCGGTGGCGCACTGATTCAGAACCTTCGGTGCGATGCAGACCTGACCGATGAACAGGTGCAGAAAATCATCCGCATTGGTGACAGGTACTGGGAGATGGTTGGGCAGTTTAAAAATGAGGACATGACACCTGACGAGTTTGCGGATTACATCACAGCAAAGTCAGAACAGGTAGAAAAAAAGTTGAGAGAAAGGTGGAGCTAATGGACAAGGAACAGCTTGCAATCGCACGCTTGCAGGACGCTGCACGGCTGTCCGAGCATCGTTACAAGAAACCGTTAATGGTCACATACTCTGGCGGCAAGGATTCGCAAGTGCTTGTGGCACTGGCTGAACGTGCCGGAATCAACTTTGAGGTGGTCAACAGCCACACCACAGCAGATGCGCCGGAGACGGTCTATTTCATTCGTGAGCAGTTCAAAGCGATGGAAGAACGTGGAATCAAATGCTCCATCGTCATGCCACGATACAAGAACAAGACCGTGTCCATGTGGACACTGATTCCGCAAAAGCTGATGCCGCCCACACGGATTGTGCGGTATTGCTGTGATGTTTTGAAAGAAAACACTGGCAAAAACAGATTCATTGCAACAGGTGTGCGGTGGGCTGAATCCTTACGGCGCAAGAACAGTCGTGGCGTGATGGAGCTGATGCACAAAGACAAAGAGAAGCGCATTATCCTCATGGGCGACAATGACGAGAAGCGCCAGCTGTTTGAAACCTGCAACCTCAAGGGAAAGATGAACGTCAATCCGATCGTGGACTGGTCTGACGATGATGTGTGGGACTACACGCACAGCGAACACTTGCCCATCAATCCGCTTTACTGCGAAGGGCAAAAGCGTGTTGGCTGCATTGGCTGTCCTATGGCCGGTAGGGGGGGCAGACAGCGTGAGTTTATGCGCTGGCCTTCCTACGAAAAAATGTACATTTCGGCGTTTGATCGAATGCTTGATGTCAGAAAAGCAAAAGGCTTGCCGTGCGATTGGAAAACAGGCATGGACGTTTTTCGTTGGTGGATGCAGGACGAAAACATCAACGGTCAGTTGAGCATGGACGATTTGATGGAGGATGACAATGTTTGAATTCGTAACTCGCTGGCTGGTATGCCTAGTCCTGCTGGCGGTAGTGGTTCAGTCCGAACGGACGATCAAAAACATGGCAAGCAACCTGTTTGAGGAACGGCAGGCAATGCTTGTCTGGCTGTTTATCAACGTGTGTCTGGTCGTTTGCACGGCTGTTGTGATGGGGTGGAGGTAAGTATGGAAATTCGTGGAGAGCATAGCAAGAAGAGAGTTCGTTTTGATTCGCTAAAAGAAGGAGAGCCGTTTTACTACAACGGCGAACTTCTTATGAAGACAAGCGAGGTTACTGACAATTCCGGCTTTTACGGTGGCACTACATATAACTGTGTGTCGCTCCGTCACGGTAGGATTATGGAATGCCATGATGATACAATGGTCGGCATTGCAAGGGTTCATATCGAAAAGGAGTACTGATGGACAACGAACTTTACTGTCCAATGAAGATGACCAGTAATCCGCTTGGTCGGTGCGTCTGCGAGAAAGAAAAGTGCGCTTGGTGGCGGCAGTGGGACAACTGCTGCTCCATCTTGTGGATTGCACGGGAACTGAGAAACATCGAAACGAAGATGAAGAGGTGAGAACATGGAAGAACATGCAGAGTTAAAACACGGATATTGGAAACTTTCACCAGATGCTTATTATATGGACACGATGTCAGAAGAACGAGAATTAAAAGCCTATGTGACGGCGAAATGCTCGTTGTGTGGAGAACATCATCCGAACAATTATACAGTGTGGTCGAAAACTTTATACGCACCGGATGGTGAAGAATACACATACGAATGGAATATAAGAGAAGAAAAAGAAAACATTCTGAAAGAAGCGATAGAAAATCGCCGTAATTATGCGAACTATTGCCCGAACTGCGGTGCAAGAATGGATTTAAAACAAAAATAAAGAGGTGATAACTCTTGGCAACACCCCCAAAGCGTGGTCGTGGCAGACCGCCGCTGACAGAAGCCGAAAAGAAAAAGCGTGAGAAGCGAGCACAAAAGGCGAAAGAAGAAGCCGCCGTGAAGCGTGAAAAAGAGCGTGAGAAGAAGAAGCAACAGATGCTTAACAAGCGGAAATCTATCCGCTCACAGGTGAGTAAAAAGGTGAAAGAACAGCAGGAGTTAGCAATCACGAGGTCTAAGATGCTGAATACTGGCGATTTGCAATCAAGAATCGGCGATGAAGAGGACAAGAAAGTTGTCGGAATGATTGCCGCAAAGTATTTTGGCGACCTTCCGAGCGTGGACATGAACAACCCGATTGAAGTGCAGCAACGTCTTGACTTCTTCTTTGATGCTTGCATCGAAGCCAGAATATCCCCTGTGGTGGAATGGATTGCACTAGTTCTGGGCATCGAATGGCCTAGCCTGAGACAGATTATGACAGGCAAACGCCGTGACGACAGCTTGCAGCAGAAATACATCCTGAAACTGATTCTACAAATGCAGTCCATGTGGGCGTACAACGGTATGTATGGTCAGGAGAACCCGGCAGAGTGGATTTTCCGAGCCAAGAACTACTTTGGTATGCGTGACAACGTGGAAGTCACCGTTGCACCGCCTGAACAGCCGTTGGGCGATGCCCAGAGCGCAGAGCAGTTGGCACAGAAGTACCAGACGGCTTTGCCGAAAGGGATTGACGTGGAATATAGAGAGGTGGCAATCGATGGAAAATAGCTATTGGTAGTAAGCCAAAAAACGTGAAGGCGTCAATACACAGAAAAGAAGGAGGATATTGTGGATAAATTTTTGTGCATCAATGATAACGGCTCATTTGAAAAAGGAGAAAATTATTTCGGGGAGGTTGAATTAGATGGTACTTTGGCGATAAATACGGATTTCTACGATGATGATTACGGAGAATGGCATTATCTTCCGTGCGGCAAATGGAAAGAATTCTTTAAACAAACGGAATCTTAATTTTTCACGGCGATAATATGACGAAATAAGGATCGTATCGAAGCATTGATGGCCAAGATGCAGAAGAAATTTGGCAAAAGGAGCAACTAATGCAAACTGACAGAGGAATCTACCACAAGCGAGTATGCGACCGCTGCGGAGCGGTTCTTGGCTGTAGAATGATGAACCCTGACGAATACTTCAAAGACTGGGCGTGGCGCAGGGGCACCGGCGACCTGTGCCCGGAGTGCTATGAGGAGTATAAGCGAGTGATCGGACGGTTCAATGCCAACAGAAGGAGAAATAGAGGGCAGATATAATGAAAAAGTGCGCTCTTTACAGGTGCAAACAGTGCTTTGCGACCATGACGGACGAAAGCGATGTCAGAATCGACAAAGACATTGTTGATTGGATGTTTGAAAACGAAATGGAAGAAAGCAAAATTGGGTTTATCGCAAAATTCAAAATAAGCGATAAAGTTTTCATCCATCGTTGCGCCAATAACACTGTTGGCTTATGCGAGTTTATCGGATGGAAGGAGATAGAGGAATGAACTTCTACTGCACCGCAGAGCATTGCTCTTGCATGGGAATCAAGCATTTCTCCGCTGGTAAGGTCATCCGATGCACGGCAGAATCCTGCAAGAATAAATCTGAGCCGTCCTGTGGCTCTTGCAAATGGTACGCAGAGCCAGAGGGCGTGTGCGTGAACGGCCAGTCAGAACACGTTGCAGACTTCGTGTGGGATGAACGTGGATGCAAGGAATGGGAGAAGAAAGATGACAGCAGGGGAGAAAATTAGGAAGCGCAGGCTTGAACTCGGCATCAAACAGAAAGACGCTGCAAAGATGATTGGAACGACCAGTGCGTATGTAAGTGCCGTTGAAAAGCAAAAGCGTGGCGTGAAGAAAGAAACGCGGCTGGCAAAATTCGCAGAAGCCCTTCAATGTAGCGTGAACGATTTGAGGTCAGATGCGCCAAAAAACATGGTAGACCCAACCAATGATGACTTTGGAGCCGTCTGCAACTGCGCCGTCCGCTATTGCTTTGGCAGACGGTCATATATGCCTAGCCTTGTATGCGGATACATCACACAGCTTCTGCCAAAACTGACGGACAAGACGCTTGATTGCTTTGAGCGTGACATTGCAGAACGCAAGCGTACAGGTTTTGACTTTGGTGATTCCTGTGATTATGAGACGTGGGATGCGTTCCACAAGGCGGTTTGCGATGAAATAGAGAGGAAAAAGGGCAATGGAAGTCAGACCGATTGATGCAAATGCACTTAAACGTTATTTTTCTGATAGGCAGATGGAGTATGTAAGCGTGGATGAAGCTGATTACACATTCAACGCCTTGATGTTCGACGTGCTCGGAGACGTAATAACAGCAATTGAAAATGCGCCAACAATCGAGGTGAAAGACAATGGCTAATTATCCAGAATACCTTGAACGAAACGCACTTATTGAAAGAATCAAGAAAGCATATTGCGATGGCTGCGAGAACTACAATGGAGTTAGATGCCGTGCTTGCGGTATTGGCGATGCCATTGACGTTGTGGAAGATGCTCCGACAGCCTTAGAGCGTACCGCTGAATGGATTGTACAGGACGATACGTTCACAAGGTTCGAGTGTAGCAGATGCCACACAAAAAATCATCACACACGTTGGAACTACTGCCCTAACTGTGGTTCTTTGATGGAGAACAGGTTATGAGTAATACACTCTGGCATCCAGCAAGCGAACCACCGAAAGAACGAACGACACCTTTGTTGCTTGCGACTAAGACAACGTGGCGTGATAAAAATGGAAAAATGTTGCAAGGAATCTCGCCAACAGCGTACTTTCTTGGCTGTTACGCAGACGGTCAGTTCTGGGACGAGATAGGCGAGAGACTGCCGAAAGATGTGACGGTGACGCATTGGATGGCGTTTCCGATGGTATAGGAGGGCTTATGGAAAAGAATGTCGTTGTTACGCAAGATATGGTTGACGCATTCACAGAGGAAATGCAGGAAGCATACAAAAAGTACGGTGATGATGAAGAAATCGTTCACATCATGATTGGCGGCATCATGTGTGAAACCTTAAAAAAGCTGGGATTTGCAGAAGGTGTGAGAATCTTTAACGAAGCACCGAAATGGTATGCGTAAGGAGCAGTAAACATGACGAACAAGAAGTTTGGAATCATCGTTATGGACTTGAGCCTTTTCGACTTTGGGCCGAAACCGCCTTGCGGGTACATCAAGGCAAAACATATCCGCCCAGCGTACGGCAAAGGCGCAAGGCCTGTCAAGGCGCATAAGCGAATCACGAGAACGAGAGAGGGATTCAGAAAATGAAAAACTTGTCAAAGAAGCACCTGAAACAGATTTACAGGCGCAGAAACAATTTCACTATGCTGAGCCGGTTCTTCCGCTCTGCACCAAGTAATCGAGATGATTACAGCAAGCTGATGGACTGGCGTTGGAGCATGTGTACGAACGTCTACTACATGATTCCGGGTGAGAAAATTAAGAAAAGGAGCAAAAGGACATGAGCATGGACGAAAAGGGTAAAAAATGGAAGAACTCAAAAGATGCCCATTCTGCGGAAAGAACGCAGTTTACATTGGTGTATGTGACGATGAAGGCAACTTTCATGGTCATTTGGGATGCGAGTACGAACAAGACCCGTGGAGCGGGCTTTCTTATGACTTGCATCACGAAGGATGGGGCAAATGTATCCTTTGCACGGATGGAGACAATCAAAGCATGGGTGGCGCACTGTTTGACACGGCAGAGGATGCTGTCGAAGCATGGAACAAACGCTACAAAGAGGATTGAGCATGGACAAAAAACGAGACAGCTTTACATTCCAACGATACTACTTTGAAGCCATCTCCACACTCAAAAGTAAAGAGAAGTTGGAACTATACGATGCAATCTGTGCATACGTTTTTGAAGGAAAAGATGCAACTTTGAACTCAAAAAAAGCAGAATCTTATTTCATTTTGATTAAACATCTGCTCGATGAAGAATCAAAAAGAAGCGATATTGCGTCAAAAGGATGGTCTACACGAAAGTCAGCTCATCCTCATGTCATAAATGAGATGAAAGTCAGCTCATCTATGAGTTCAAAGTCAGATGACAATGAGCCCATTGTATCAACTGACAGTCAGATGAACGTCAAGACCCTGCCGGAGAGTGCAGTCAAAAAGAAACCTGACATCTTCTCCGACTTTGCTCATGGCGATAAAGCCCTGCTGGAATCCCTGCGAGAGTTCGCACAGATGCGTACAAGAATCAAAAAGCCTATGACAGACCGGGCGAAACAGATGCTCTGCAACAAGCTGGAAAAGTTTGATCGGCATGATTGGAAAGCCATTCTCGACCAGAGCATCTATGCCGAGTGGCAGGACATTTACGCATTGAAACAGGATGACCAGTACGAGCAAAGTACGGAGATGGAGTTTCCTAGACTATGACAATGGACGTTCAAACGGTATTTATCGGTGCGCTGATGCTCTGCAAGCCGGGCGTTGTGGATGAAATCATACCAGACCTTGAACTTGACTTGTTCAAACCTGAGCTGAGAGACGCTTTTGCAGCTGTTCAGGGCTATTGGACGGCTAGGGGTAAGATAGATATAGTCGAGATAAACACGCAGCATCCAGACGTAGCGCAGACGCTCTTGGCGTGTGTACAAACCTGTGAATCAGAGTGTGTACGAATTGACAGGGAGCAGATGCAGCGTTGGGCACAGCTTATCAGAGAACAGGCTGCACTCACTCGTGTGCAAGGCCTGGCATTTCAGATGACCAGCGAGCTTACCGATTATTCTGATCTATCAGACATTTACCAGCAGATGGGCGAAGCAATGAGCCTGAAAGCTGAGGAAGAAGATGCGTGGACATACGAGGATGTGCTGAACGACTATGTGCTTCACATGGACGAGAAACCTGTGTACATCAAGACAGGCCTAGAACGTCTGGATGAAGCGCTGCACATCTCACCGGGCGATTTCATCATAATCGGCGGCAGACCGTCTGCTGGCAAGACAGCCCTGTCTCTGCAAATAGCAGCAAGCATGGCAAAGCAGGACTATACCGTGTACTATTTCAGCTTAGAAACAAGCAAACGCAAGCTGGGCGCACGTCTGATGGCCAATCAAATATACTGCCCTCTGGACACGGTGAAAAATAAGGCGGTCAGCTTGAATGAGATTGACGGACAGGCAAAGAACATAAAGATGCCTCTATATATCCGCTCCGCTGCCGGAAAGAACGTGGCGTGGATGAAGGCTCAGGCTCTCCGTAAAAAGGCTCAAGTCATCTTCGTAGACTATCTTCAACTCATCCACGAAACAGGCGCAAAGGACAGATATGCCGCCATTACAGCTATATCCATTGCCCTGCACGAACTGGCACAGACCACAGGCATTGTTGTGGTGGCACTGGCACAGCTCAATCGAAACCCATCCAAGCCCGGAGCAACGCCTACTAACTCCGACTTGCGAGAGAGCGGGCAGATTGAACAGGACGCAGATGCAATCATCCTTCTGTCCGGCGATAACCCCGACAAGTACCTGTTCCGACTAAGCAAGAACAAGGAAGGCGAGATAGGCGACCTTCCAATCACTTTTAATAAGCAGATTCAACGGTTTCAAGAGTATACTTGGATGGATTGATACCGCCTGAACCACATAAATATTTTTCACTACACAAAATACAGGAGGAAAAGACTATGTTTGTAAACACTGGTGGAGTTATTGCCGCAATCATCGCAAATCAGAACGCTCAACGAATGCGGAGAGAAAGAGAACAGCATGAACGTGCAGAACGTGAACGCAGAGAAAAGCGTTTAGCGGAAGAACGAAACAAAACGGAAAAAGAGCGGAAGCCTTTTGACGAACTGAACATCATCCAGAAATAACGCAAAGGAGAAAACAACTATGGCACTTACCAACATCGAGCGTGAAACTATCATCACCTTCAACGCAGCGGAAGATACCGCAGAAATCTACACGGCAGACCCGGTTTACATTCGCAAGCTGGACAAGCTCTGTGAGCAGTTCCCCGATACATACAAGTTTATGGCGGAGCTGTCTGCCAAGCGGTGCAAGGAATCTAAGACCTATTCGATGCCGAAACGTCTTGTGAAGTTCCGGCCGCCTGTCACTCGTGAGATCAGCGAAGAGCAGCGTGAAGCGCTGGCAGAGAGTCTGCGTAAAGCAAGAGAAGCCAAGAAAGCCAAGAATATCTAATCTTAGCTCGCGCGGCTACAAAACTACTGTATCAGAAAGCATGGAACGGTATCAGGTGGTAAAACTACCCTCTGCGACTATTCCGTGCTTTTTTCTCTTGTTATTTATCAGGGTGAAACGGCAACGTCTGAATTTGAAAAAGAATCGTCTAATCGCAGGGCTGATTGAGACGAAAGCAAGATGTGTGAGACGAAAAAACGCTTTGACTATCACTTTCGGAAACGGCTTTCAAATTTTTGTCCCCTTTCCCCCTTGTTTCCTCTTTCCCCCTTTTGTCCCCCTCTTTCCCCTACAACCCCTATTACCCCCTATAATCCCCCTAGCATCTTCCGTGCTCCCCCTTTCCCTCCCCGTGTGTTTAGCGCGTCCGCAGGCGTTATATGCGCCAGCGCGCGCGTTGACGGAGCCGGGTGTGCCATAATAGTTCAAAAGTGAATAAATAACAGTTATGCGAAATTGTAAACTGGTTCTTTCCCCCTACAACCCTCTATCTCCAAAGCTACACCGTTAGCCAGCAGAGCAGACCGTAGGCGAGAACTAGCGTGAAGTTCGGATTGGTGGATTGTCTGCGACTATTTCGCATGGAAAATTGACTCCATTTTGTAGTCAGTTCAATATGTACAAATGTTGCATTGACTATTCCTAGCAGAATGCTATGAATTAATTAAGATACCATAGTACGTTGCTGGGAATTAAATCGAGCAGGAACAGACCGAATCGGATGGTACGACTATTTTAGCAGAATAATCCCTAGATAGTTACTAGGATATATAAGCGCGTATTATAATAAGTACGGTTGGCATACGAATTTGGTATGGCTATCGAGTGAATAAATGTGTGAATATATGTAATGGGTTATGAATTTTATGCGGTCTGATGACTTGGCGACTATCGCATCTCTCTTTTCCTAAAAGGCAAACGACTATTTCACACAAAAAATACACGACTATTTGACGATAGTTCGCAAGAAAACACTACGACTATTATTCTACGACTATCAGCGGACAGCTCGTTACTATATATAGGACTTTCAAAAGCTAGTCATCTGACGACTTTACGACTATTCCGCGACTATTTGCCAGGAGAAACTACGACTATCGGCTACGACTATTCCAGCCGGAACGCTACGACTGTTGCTGACCTCTATTGGTTATCGGGCGAAAGCCCGAAAAGAGATACGGCGGTAGCCGTCAATGGTTCCGCCCGCCGCGCCCCTGCCGCTGGACTGCCCCGCCGGGTGGAGGGCGTCGGGTTGACCCGGTGCCAGACCTCCAGCCGCCGGGATGACCCCTGCACAGGATGCAAGCTGGATGCGCTGACCCGCTGCCGCTGGCATGGTCTGCGCTATGCTGCACCGTCTGGCATGGATCCATAACAGGAACGCACCCTTATATATACCTTATTATAATAGGCGATTATAATAGGCGGCTGCCCTGCCCTGTACCGCGTCCGGCGTGGCGGTGGTATCTGGTATCGGTGGAGGTGCTGCGCTTGATGGTATGCCCTCTAGTGTGGTGCAGGCGGTGCATAGGCCGCTTGTGTGGCTGCTGTATTGTGTGCGCTGGAATGGGTCAAATTAACGGAAATGCCCCTGTAAAGCCCTGTAAACGCTTTTGATGTTTTGGCTGTATAATTGCATTGATAGCAGAAAATCTGCTGTGAACGCTTGTGTGTGGCTGATACGCCGCCGGGCAAAATAAAAGCCCTGCACCGTGTCGATGCAAGGCAAAAGAAAAACCCGGTCATTACTGGCCGGGTGGGATGCTTTTTATTTGGACGCCTTAAACAAGGCGCTGAAAAACCAGAAGAAAAACAGAAGTGTGGACAAAATCACAGCTTGCACCCCCCTTTTTATACCACGCTGAAACGCTTGTAGTTTGTGCGGGTGCTGCATTCTGCGTATACATCCGGGTGCAGCGTCTTCAAAAGCTTGCTATCGAGCCGCTTGTTTTCCCTATACTCGTTTATTCTTTTTTCAAAATCAGACATTTTTCAGTTCTCCAAAATTCCTTTATTCTTGAATAGCGTTCTCGGGTTGTGCTTTTCGTATTCTCTCCAATTTTCGCCGATCGCAAGCGCTGAGTTTTGCGCCCAAAATGGGACGCCCGCCCGGTCAAGCTGACCAAACAAAAAATGAATGGTTTTATCTGCCTTGTTCAAAAACCCGATATCGTCCGGGTCTTTTTCCCTGCAATAGGAGATCTCAGCCATCCAATATGCAAGGGATTCCAATAGGCCGTATGCCTTTTTATTTGCCGTGTATGTCATTTTGTGCGCCCCCTCAGCTGTTTAAAAACGCGATCATTACAAGCGCGCCGGAGATCATGCCGCCAACATACCAGATTGCAGCCCACTGGGAAAAGTCAAGAGTAATCATTTTTAGGCCTCCTTATAATACAGGCCGTTGGTACGGCAGATAGTGCGGATACGGTTGCACGCCTGATACAGTGCACGGGCTTGCACGTCAAGCCATGTTTCCCGGCTGTTGGGCTCATACGTCCCGCCGTGCTTGCGCTTGAGTTCGGACGGGGTGCAGACGCGGGCGGCAATATCTGCGTCATAGCAGAGGGAGCAGCCGCCGTTGCTGTACTGCTCCCAGCAGCTTGCACCGTTGAGCGCCCACCGCTCAAGCTCTGTACCGTCAAGGGGCAAGCGCTCCATGTTGTCCGCGCCCTCCTGCACATCGTCCAACAGGTCAAGGGCGTACAGCGTGACGGCCTTATCCCATGCGCTACGATCGTGGCGGGCATTGAGTTCGGCGCGGATGGTATCCGCAAGTGCGGTATAATCATGGGTAACAGTCTGGGGCTGTTCTGCGGTAAGGTCAATAATGGTCGTTGCGGCCGCCGCAGAAATGGTGTTGGCCTGTGCGGCGTTAAGTTCGATAATCTCGCGGACGTTCTGACTTGCAAAGTGTGCCTTTACAGATTCACGGTTTTCAGCAACTGCAACGGTGGAGATGTATTCATCGTTTCGCTCAGTGATAACGTGGTAATACTTTTTCATGGTTTTTGTCCTCCTGTTTTGGTTCAATGTGGTTGTGCTCATTTATTTCTGAGCTTGTCTATATTATATCATTTATATCTGAGTAGTCAAGGGCTTTACACAAAAAAATACAGATATAAATGAGTATAAATATAGCGTCCGAAATTGTACACTTTGCTGGACACGCTGCACACCCTCCAGCGTCCGCCGCTGGCACGATCGTCTCCTGATATCGTGTGCAGACCGGTGCAACGTGTCAAGCATCTGGGCGCGTTAGTGCGCCGTGTTTTGTATGGTCTGCGCTTGCATCTGGTACGGCCTGCGCTGTGCAGTCTGTCCGGGTGCGCTGGGGGCTGGGGTCTCCACCTCTGGGGTATATGGGGAGAGCCCGGGGTGGGGCGGTCGCCCCCTCTCGTAGAAAAAATTCAAAAAAGGCGTTTCTCTTACCAACACCCACCCCACCTTCACAAACCAAACCCTATCTGATTGTGCAAGTCTCCAAAAATTCCGAAAAAAACAAAAAGACCCCTTACGGAGCCATTGAATGTGTTATACTGGCAAAGGAAAGGTGGAATTAAAAATGCAAACGTTCAGTGGAATCATGCTGCTTGCTGGATTTATTCTAAGTGTGTGTTGTATCATCAATGCACTTAGAGGAAAAGGGAACAGTAAGTTCTGGTGCGGGTCTATCGCTTGTTATATTTGCTTTGGTATATTCTACGGAATCTATCAAAAAGATGGCAGAGACTTTGGAATCGGCTGTACGCTGGCCTTTGTAGCATACGGCGTAAAGATTATCTGGAATCTCCTGAAGTCGATTGTTAAGCACGAAAAGTATTCAGCGAAGAAAGACTTGATTGCTTTAGTTGTGTGCTTAGTGCTAGTTGTTGTTGGCATGAATCTTCCGTATGACAAGGAGCTGGAAGCAGAACGCGCGGCGGCTTCCGAAGAAAAAGTAGCATCTGAAGCCTTAGCTGCATCTATCAAAGCAGCGGAAGAAGCAAAATCTGCATCCGCAGAGCAGCAAGCTGAAAGTGAATCCGTATCTGAAAGCCAGTCTGAGCCCGAAGTTGAGAGCGAACCTCAGCCCGAGAGCGAACCTATCCATGTTGAAACGGAAGAAGAATACAAAGCATCTTGCGGAACCGTAGGCTACAAGGATTTATGCCGCTACCCGGAAAAGTACGCTGGAACAAGAATTGTAATCAAGGCAAAGGTACAGCAGATTATGGATGCTTCTCTTTTCAGCAGCGACAAGGCATGGCGCGTTCAGGATAACGAAGATGGGTATGATATGTACCTTGGAAACGAATACTATGCTGTTGATAAAAGGGAGAGCGGCTCTGTAAAGATTCTTCAAGACGACATTGTTACAATCTACGGAGAATTTACCGGGACAGCTGAAGTCACAAGAGCATTGACAATGACAAAAGATGAAATCCCTCGCATTGAAGTAAAGTACGCAGACCTTGTGGATGAATAAGGAGAACATAATGGAAAACAAAACGCCTAAGAGCGATTTGATTCCTTGCGAACACTGCGGTCACATGATTTCAAAAACGGCTAAGACCTGCCCTGAATGTGGCGGCAAAAACAGAAAATATATAAGCGCTGGCAAAGTTGTGCTTATAGTTGTCATGCTTATTATTTTTGCTTACCTTGAATTTATGCTTTCCGCTTCGTTCGCAGCGGGTTAATCTAAACGAAAAAAGCCAGCGGCTAGATGTTCTCTAACCACTGGCTTTTCTTATAGGCTGTTTACTTTACAATTTCACCGTGATAGGGATGGTACTCAACATTGGGCAAGGGCATCCAATACTTCACATCGTGCATGATGCACTTGTTGCCCCGGAGCAGAACCGGCTCGATCTCGCCGTTTTCGTCCGGTTCAAAGGAAAGCTGACCACTATCGACAACCTTTCCGTCACAAGCGATAACAGGCTCGTGGACGCACTCGCCGTAGTCAACGGTGCGCCAGAGTTTCAGCATGGTCTCGAAAGCGTAGTTGAGGTATTCCCCCATATCCTGAATCTTATCTGCGGTAAGCATAGTTATTCTCCTTTCACATGGGCATCTGGGTCTGGCCGTTTGTGACCTGAACCAACATAACGGAGTTCGCACACGGTCTCCACTTCTTGATGTACTCGACAGCTTCATCAAACCGCTTCTTCGGCACGTTGTTTCTGCTGTTTACATTGAACCAGTCCTGAATGTCTCGGTTGCATTCCATGAACAGCTTTTGAGAGACGCTGCGGCTCTTGTAGGCCGGGCTGTCCATGCCGCCAAGAGCGTTGATGACTACCGTGTTCACGACACGCTTCAACACACGCTGCTGGTTGTAGTCGATGGTCATAGTGTTCTCAAGAGCGGAAATGCGCTGCTCCTGCTTCATGGTGCGCTGGTCAATCACAAGGATTGCTTGCAGCTCCTTAGAAAGCCCTGCGAACTGGTTGACAGACACATTCTTCTCAAGGTCGATCAGCTTCTGGCGAATCTCCATACCCTCAGGTGTCCGCTGAATCATTGCAATGTGCTTTGCCATGTCCAGCTTGATGATGTGGTCGATTTGAACCTGTGGCATTTTACGCCCATCTTCACGGTGAACATTTTTGTTCTCCGTAAAATAGTCCGTTCCATCGACAAACCCGTATTCCACCATACGGGGAAACCAGATGTGATAAGGGGTCTTGATTTTGAGCTTTTCGTGCAGTTCCCGACCCAGCACTACCTTTTCGCCAGTGTCGGTATCATACACAGGGATAACATCTTCGGAGAAGATACGGATGTTTTCAAGGCTATTATTCATAAAATTTTATCCTTATGTCTTGCGAGAGCAAGCCATCTTTGGTATAATAACCCAAAGAGGGTCTATACTCTCTGGATGTGTTATGATACGTTCGCTGCGGTCGCCAAACTTTAGCGAGCGTATCATTTTTCGTTTTCATTGGTCTCCGGGATTGGATGCACTTCAAAGAATGTGTCACGGATGGCTGCTGCCTGTGCGACCTTGTGTTCGGTGCAATAGGCTTTCAGCCACTGGAATTGCCGTTCGGTCAGTGCAACAGTGAACGTGTGATTGTGCCGTTCGAGATAAGGACTGTACATAAACTCACCTCCCTTCATGTAGGTGCAACCAGTATATGCAATATGTTGTGGTTTGTCAATTACGCAAACGCTTAATGTAGTACTGGTATCTGTACAAAATCCAAAAGTTTGTAGACTTGCACAAAATTTAACTGTTGTTTTTGGCTGCTCCGGCTTCGTACCCTGCCCGGTAGTTCAGCTCGGACAGCTTGCCCAGCGCTTCTGCGTACTCCCTGTCCTCGCTGGTCGGCTCCTTGCCGTGTGTGAGGGTTTTTAGAAATTCTTCGGTTGTCGTAGGAAAGTTCATGTTTTTTGCTCCTTTCTATTGCAGAAGCGGTCTGCTTCTGCTATAATAATTGACAGAAACCGAGACTGCGCCCTTGGTTGCGCAGCTTCTGTTTTGTGGTGGAATAGGTCGTCAGTACTACTTTGGACGGTTGGGCTGGCGGCCTATTTTTTATGCCACAAAGGATAAATCTACCGTTGCTGGCTGATTCATCGTGTGTTCTGCTGCCTTAGATTATAGACGCTTGGTATATAGTTGTCAACAGCCCAATTTGTATAATTTGTACGTTAAAACACGTTTTAGTGTACATTTTTGATAGTGGTTTTGACACTTTAATGTGTTAGAATTGGGGAGGAAATTTATAGTAAAACTTGATAATACGATAATTATACAAGCTGTAAACTAACACGAAAAAGTGTTGATGAAAAATTGACCCTATTGATAGTAAACATTTAATTTTTTACTCTTGACAGTCATATATATCTGAGTTATAATTGGTTCAGAGAAAGGAAGATGCAAAATGAGGGCAGGAGAAATTGTTTCTGAAATCATGAAATCTCAAAATGTCAAGGTTTCAGATATGTGCTATAAACTAAAAATCAAATCGAATGTTTTTTGCAATCGGCTTGTTCAAAAAAACATGAGTGTGAAAGTTTTAGACGAAATGCTGAGAATCCTTGATTATAAAATTATGGTGGTTCCTAGAGGAACTAAAGTTGATGGCGGATATGATGTTGAGTAAAACGAATTGGGCGGAGGTGTGACATGCAATACTTCTTAGCTAGAGTGTCTAGTAAGGAACAAAGTCTTGCAAGACAGCTTAAAATCGCACGAGATCGGTTTGACATCCCGGACGAGAACGTATTTTGTGATAAAATGACAGGCAGTAGCTTTGATCGCCCGCAATATAAACGATTAAAAGAGACTGTCAAGGCTGGGGATGAGGTCATTGTTAAGGAATTTGACCGATTCGGGCGTGACAAAGACGAGATGAAGCGAGAACTTCAGTGGTTTAAAGAAAAAGGCGTGATTGTTCGCATCCTTGACATTCCAACTACGCTGATTGATTTTCAAGACCAGACATGGGTGCTGGAAATGGTGAACAACATCCTTATTGAAGTTTTGGGCGCAGTAGCTGAACAGGAGCGCAAGAAAACCAAGCAGCGTCAGGCAGAGGGTATAGCTGCTATGCCCATTGTTGACGGCAAGCGAGTGTCAGCCAGAACAGGCCGTAGCTTCGGCAGACAGGAAAAGCAAGTTGACGAGCAGCAGTTTGAAAGCCTATTAAAACAACAGAAAAAAGGCGAAATCACTGTAAAAGAGTGCTGCAAGCAGCTTGGCATAGGGAAATCCACTTGGTATGAGCGTGTCGAAAGATACGCAAATAAAAATAGCGGCAGCCCAACCACAAGCCACCGCTAAGAGTACACCAACTTCATCAAAACAGGAAAAAGAATGGTGCAACCACAGTATACCATTTTTTTCTCCAACAGGCAAGAGAAAAGGAGAACAACATGGAAAAGCAAAAACCGTTTTATTGGGATTTTATCAAAAAAGATGCAGATTTGACATTTCGTTCGGTTTTCGATTTTGTAAACTGCAAAGATTTTACTTCCTTTATGCTGGAATGCCAATCTAAGAAATGCAATGTTTTGTTTTATGATGAAAACATATTTTTTGATTTCAAGAAAGAAGGCCCTTCCGAAACGTTTAAGCGGCAAATGAGAGTTGCTCTTCTTACATTTATTTTGGAAAGCATTCCCGCAATAGCAGAAGATTATCTTGCGTATTTTAAGAAATACGCTGGATGGAAGAGCGATAAAACGTTTACTCCTACCTTAATCGAAAAGAAGGAAAGACTTGACCGCGAAACGTGGCTTGATGAGCAAGCGAACATTATTTGACCCGCCAGACATGGTGTCGGATTGCTGAACAGAACAGGCGAAAGGAGCAAGAGCCTATGGATAAGTGGAACAACAGAAACTCGTATGACTGGCTTGCGGGGGCAGTCGTTGGACTGCTTACCGGGTTCTTCATTGTGGTTGTGGTTGCGAGGTGCGTCATGTGATATTTTCAGCTGACATTGTCCGCAACTAAAATAAAACCGAATATTCAATTTTTGTGCAGTTGTAGGCACTCTTTACATTTTCAGGTAGGGGGTGCCTATTTTTTTATGCAGTCAAAACAGTGTATCGCCATCATTGACAGCATCAAAGCGTATGCAAAGCAGAATCCGACCGAAGCACAGGTCTATGAGGACTGGTTTCAGGCGGTCGTGAACCTTAGAGATGCTCTGCCGCAAGACAAGCGGTTCGATACCTACAAATACTCTGGGGAGCTGCGCTCTGTCTGTGCAGCCATGATGGGCAAGATGAAAACAGGCGAGGACGTGGCAAAGGTCTATGATATTATCAGCCGGACATACCTGTTTGAAGCAAAAGATGTGTTCGACAGCTATTGCATCTACCTTGAATGGAATCGTGCGCCAGAGAAGAAGTTCTACCAGCCTAGACGCAGAGTGCTGAAAGTGCTGGCAGACGACCTAGAGGACTTGTTCTATAAGCGGATAGATTTCTTGGGGGTTAGTCTTCCGACTCGCGTGGGCAAGAGTACGCTGTGCATTTTCTTCATCACATGGCTTATGGGCAACCGCCCAGACGTTGCATCGGTTATGAGCGGACATTCCGATAAGCTGACCAACGGCTTCTACGGCGAAGTACTGTCCATCATTACAGACCCTGTGACCTACAACTGGGGCAAAATCTTCCCTGACGTTCAGCTTGTGGACAAGAGCGCAAAGGACGAAAGCGTTGACCTGAACCGCAAAAAGCGTTTTCATACCCTTACTTGCCGCTCCATTGGCGGTACGCTGACTGGTGCTGTTGAAATTGGCGAGGGCGGCGTTCTGTATAGCGATGACTTGATTGAGGACTTGGAGGAAAGCCTGAATGTTGAGCGTCTGAACAACAAGTACGATGCCTATCTGAACCAGCTAAAAGACCGTAAAAAGCAGGGCGCATTGGAGCTGATGGTCGGTACTCGCTGGAACGTGCTTGACCCTCTGGGGCGCATCCAGAACCAGTACGCAGACAATCCAAAGTACAAATTTCGGGTGATTCCCGCTGTGGACGAGAACGGACACAGCAATTTCAATTATGACTACGGCGTGGGATTTGACGATGCCTACTATGCCGACATGAAAGCCAGCATTGACGATGCAACATGGTGGGCAAAGTACATGGGCAAGCCTTATGTGCGTGAAGGTCTGCTGTTCCCTGCCGATGAACTGCGGTATTTCAACGGCGTTCTGCCTGACGGTGAGCCTGATCGGAAGCTCATGGTCATGGATATTGCATGGGGTGGCGGGGACTTCACCGCCTGTCCTATTGCTTATGTGTACGGCGATGCCGTGTTCATTCCTGACCTTGTGTTCAATAACGGCGACAAGACCGTGACCAGACCGGAAGTCGTGGGCAAAATCATCCAGCACAAAATTAACGTGGTGCGCGGAGAAGCCAACAACGGCGGCGATGAATATTGTGATGTGGTAGACAGCCAGCTCCGGCAGCAGGGCTATCACTGCTCTGTTCGTAGCCAGCGTGCGCCAAGTGGTCAAAGCAAGCTGTCCAGAATCATCCAGTATGCGCCAGACATCAAGCAGTTCTACTTCCTTGACGAAAAGCACCAGTCGAAAGAGTACAAAGCGTTCATGGAGCAAGTGACGATGTTCACGCAGCTTGGCAAAGTTCCGCACGATGATGCACCGGATAGTCTGGCACAGCTTGCCGATGAATTGTACAACGGAATCAGTAAAATTGAGCCTGTCAAGAGGCCTTTTTGATTAAAAACACAATATATTGTGTTTGCTGGGTCTATTTATTTGATTTCACCACTTGACAAGGCTTATAATGTACGCAGGAAGTTTTGCAGCTTCCCTTAAGGAATAACTCGGCGTAGCGAGGTTTTGTCATTTTTACTCGCTTGCGCGTTAACGAGTGTATTCCTCCTTTCACCGGTGGAGGTTTTCTCACTCTTTCGCCTTCACCGGGCTTTATATGTTGCGTTTCCAATTGTAAGGGGAATGCTATCCTGTCTCCCCCACGGCTAGCAAGCAACGGTTCGATTCCGTTACGCAGCACAACCAACTACCTAGCTTTGCATGGACTTATTCTACAAAACCTCCACCGCTATTCCCGGCTCTCAATGTAATGTTTAGGCATGACATTTCAAAGAGCGGCGGTTAAACAATTAAGCCGGGTTTTTATGTTGCATTAGCTCAGTATGGCTAGAGCATCCGGCTCATAACCGGACATACATTGGTTCAAATCCATTATGCAGCACCAAAATTGCAGCTGACCCGTTTACGTCTGTCCAACAACTGAATGTAAAGGCTGCAATGGTTTTCTTCGGGCGAAGAATAGCACGGCTGGAAGTGCGAACAGTTTCCCAGTAGCTTCTGACAGGTCTGTGCTCAACAGCCTGTTTCCAGAAATCCAACGAAAGGAGCACAGATGGTAGCAAAAGTTAGATGCAAGCGTCCTCGAAAAGACGCAAACGGCAATCCGTGTGATTGCGGACGTTATCTTGGCGAAGTGGAAGGCAAGTTCTCTCTTCTGTGCCCCCTTTGCCATTGGATTACAATTGGAGATTCCAATCTTCCAAAAGAAACGTGGGTCTCCGTGCCGAAGTTTAAGAACTAAATAGCTTTTGAAGCGCAGTTGTAAGCGCAGTGAGATAGACCTTAACAGGTTTGTCTTGCTGCGCTTTTTATTTTGCCGGAAAGGAGAAGCCTACCGTGAGATATGGTGTGCCATATCGTGGCAGCAAGAACAAAATTGCACAGTGGGTTATCTCTAATCTTCCTGCTGGTGACACGCTGATTGACCTGTTTGCTGGTGGCTGTGCGGTCACGCACGCTGCATTACTGTCTGGCAAATGGAATTGCATTGTAGCAAATGACATTGGCGATGCACCGCAGTTGTTTATGGATGCTGTTCATGGCAAGTATGTCAATGAAAAGCGTTGGATTAGCCGTGAAGAGTTTTACCGTTTGAAAGATTCTGACCCTTATGTTTCGCTTTGCTGGAGCTTTGGAAATAATCGCACGGATTACCTCTACTCAAAGGAGATTGAACCGTGGAAAAAGGCTTTGCACTACGCAAGAGTGTTTGACGATACATCGCTTTTGCGTGAGTTCGGAATCAATTCGGACGGAAGCTCAAAAGACATCAAGCTAAACAATGGTGAATATAAAAAACTTTATTCACAGTGGATCGGACATCAAGCAAAGCATAAAAGGCTTTATGATTTAGAACACCTTGCAAGGCTAGAGAATCTTGAACGCTTGCAGAATCTTGAACGCTTGCAGAATCTTGAAGGTCTGCAAAGGCTTGAAGGTCTGCAAATAGATTATAGGGATGTGCAAATTCCATTAAATGCGGTTGTATACGCAGACCCCCCTTATAAACGAACAAACTGCACAGGCTATAAACGTGGTTTTGACCATGAATCGTTTGAAAGGTGGCTTTCGGAAGTCCCGTTTATGGTGGTTGTTAGCGAGTATGAAGCGCCAAATGGATGTTTGGAAGTTGCAAGCATAAAGAAGCAATCTTCTATGGGCACTGGGAATAAAGGCGGTTCTAATACTGAAAAGCTGTTTGTTCAAAAGCGATTTGCTGAATTGTACAAACAGATGATGGGGAGATTTTGACGGAAAGGAGGAACACATGGCTGAGTATCAGATGGTCGTTGGCGGATTTTTGAATAATCCGCTGACTGGACGCAGACCGATTGAAACGCCGGAGACGGAAATCAATCGGGAGAATGTACTGAAAGTGGTAATGGGCAAAGCAGAGCCTATTCATCTGCTGAACAAGAACGAGATTCGCTTTCTGCACAACTACTACTTGGGCAATCAGCCTGTCCTCCACAGAACGAAGGAATACCACGCGGAAATCACGAACCGCATTGTAGAGAACCACGCCAACGAGTGCGTGGGCTTCTATACAGGATATATGAGCGGCACGCCGTGCTCTTATGTGCGGTCTGAAACGGCAACAGGTGACGGTGAGGAAATCGCCCGGCTGTCTAATGCCTTGCAGTATGAGGGTAAGGATGCGCTTGATCGGCGGCTCTGGCAGTGGATGTTGGAGTGCGGACAGGGATACCGCATTGTTCTTCCTGACAAGGGGTATGGCGGTAACTACCCGGACGAAACGCCTCTGCTGGTAGATGTTCCCGACCCAGACATGGCGTATGTGATTTACAACTCCGGTATCGGTCACAAGCCGATTGCTAACGTGCTGCACATCCCACGCAATTATCAAAATGACCTGAACGACCTGATTTGCGTGTACACGCCAAACCAGTACTTTGAAATCGACAACGGCAAGGTCACGAAATCTGAGAACCATTCTCTCGGAATGTTGCCGATGGTCGAATACAAGCTCAACCCGGAGCGCATGGGTCTGTTTGAACCGGCTATTCCTGTTTTGGATGCCATTAACGACCTTGAAAGCAACCGTCTGGACGGTGTAGCGCAGTTCATCCAGTCCATCATGGTGTTCACAAACTGCCTTGTGGACAAGGATGCTCTCGACCAAGTAAAAGAGCTTGGCGCAATGTGCCTGAAATCCACTTCTGGTCTGCCCGCTTCCGTCTCACAGATTGCAAACGAGCTTGACCAGCAGCAGAGCCAGACCTTACTTGATTCCATGTTGAACGTGTACCGTAGCTTGACTGCCATGCCTAGTGCTACCGGCAGCGAGAACGCAACGTCTGACAACGTGGGCGCAGTTATCGTCCGAAATGGCTGGAATCACACAGAAGCAAGAGCACAGCAGTACGAGAATATGTTCAAGTTCTCGGAACGCCAAAGCTTGTCTGTAATGCTGAAAATCCTGCGTGACACGGCTGGTTCTAAGCTAATGGCAAGCGACATCAACATCAAGCTGCCACGCCGTCAGTACGACAACCAGCAGAGCAAGGTTCAGATTTTCGCACAGATGCTCGGTCAGAGCATTGACCCGCAGTTGGCGTTCACTACGCCCGGTCTGTTTCCCGACCCACAGGCTGCTTACGAAATGAGCAAGCCCTTCCTGATTGCCGCTGGCAAGCTAGGCGAGGATGGGAAAGCTCCGAAGCCGCAGGAACAGCCTACTGACAATATTGCCGACAACGGCAAAATGTTTGGCGAACAGGCTAATGCAAAGGAAGGAGGACAAAAATGAAGAAGCTGTTTATTTCTTGCCCGATGAAGAATCGGTCGGAAGAAAATATTCGGATGACGTTTGACCGTTTGCACAAGATTGCCGAAGCAGTGTACGGTGAGAGCCTTGAGGTTATCCCTACCTATATTGAGGATAATCCACCTAAGTGCAGAACTGAAGGGCTTTGGTATCTTGGCAAGAGCATCGAACTCCTCTCGCAGGCTGATTATTTCATCGGTATTTGCGGCGATAATGCGTGGCTGTATAACGGCTGCACTGTGGAGGCTGACGCTGCAAAGCTTTATGGAATGCCGGTTTATCTTGTCCCTACAAATTTTTCTGCGCCTGATGTAACAAGCGCAGAAGCGGTTTATAACGCAGCAGGAGAACGAATCGACTAAAAATCAATCCGCATAAGCGGGCTGATATATTCCGGCAGGGAAGCCGGGATACAAATTTCGCAACGTTGCAGGGAAGCAACGGTAAAAAACGCAGGAGGAAATTAACGATATGAAACTCAATGTGTTGCTTGGTGATGCTTACAAAGAGGGTATGACCGCCGATGAAATCATTTCTGCGCTGGAAAAGGTTGCAGACCCTAGCGCAGAGGTCGAGAAGCTGCGCAACGCCGTGACGAAAGCCAACGGCGAAGCCGCCGAGTACAAGAAGCAGCTCAAGGCAAAGCGTACCGATGACGAGAACGCCGCACAGGAACAGGCTGACAAGCTGGCAGAGATGCAGAAGCAGATTGAAGCCCTGACTGCCGACAAGGAGAACCTCGTCAAGGAAAAGACCCTCGCATCTTACCGTGAGAAGTTCGTTGCACAGGGTTATGACGCTGAACTGGCTGGCAAAGCTGCATCTGCACTGGCTGACGGCGACATGGATAAGGTGTTTAAGTTCCAGTCGGAGTTTATGACCGCCCACGACACCGCTTACAAGGCTTCTCTGCTGAAGGATATGCCCACTCCCCCGGGCGCAAACGGCGGCGGAAATTCTGACAGCGAAGGCGTGGCATTTGCCAAGAACCTTGCGCAGCAGAACGCAAATGCTTCTAAGGCATCGAGTGACGCAATGAGTGCTTTCCATTAACAAGGAGGAAAACATGAAGTTTATCCGAAACACGGTCAACGGAATCAACGATACCATCCTTGCTTCCAATGACTACACTGCCATTCCCTTTACCGTGACCGAAGCCGCTGCGGTTAAGGCTGGCTACCCTATGACGCTGGCTGGCAAGAAAGCTGTTGCTGCTGGCGAGACTGGTTCTAAGACCATCAACGCTGACGGCATCCTGCTGTATGACGTTGACCCGGCAGAGAACCCCAATGCTTCCCTGCTGATTCGTGGCGTTATTGACACCAAGAAGGCGGCAGCAAGTTCCAGCTTCACCTATGACGCTGACGCAATCAAGGCACTCAAGACTGCCGTTCCCGGCATCTTCTGCCGTGACAACATCAGCGTAAACGCTTAATAGGAGGTAAAACAACATGGCACTGAATCTTAAGGAAGTCTTTGCCCCGGCTGCGATTGCCGCCTATTGGACGAATGACCCTACCAATGCGATTCCTTTTGCATCTGATGCGCTGTTCCCTGCAAAGAAGAAGGCTGGTCTTGACCTGAAGTGGCTGCGTGGTCACAAGGGCGTTGGCGTTTCCCTGATGCCCAGCGCATTTGATGCAAAGGCTACGTTCCGTGCCCGTGAGGGCTTCAAGTTTGATGAAACCGAGATGCCGTTCTTTCGTGAAGGCTACCATCTGGGCGAGAAAGACCGTCAGGAAATACTTCGTGTTCTGGACAGCAACGACCCTTATGCTCGTGACGTGATGAACCGTCTGTACGATGACACCGCGCAGCTTATCACCGGCGCACGCATCGTTCCTGAACGCATGATCTGGCAGCTGCTGGCTCCCGTCAATGGCGTTCCTGGCATCACCATCAAGGCGAACGGCGTGAACTACACCTACAACTACGACCCGGACGGCACTTGGAAGTCCACCAACTACAAGGAAGTCTCTGCTGCGAAGTCTAAGTGGAACGTCACCACTGCCACTCCCATTGCCGACCTGAACGCCGCAAAGGATGCTGTTCTGGCGAGCGTGGGCGAGGTCGTGACTGAGGTGTACATGAACACCGCAACCTTCCGCAACATGATTGCTGCGGATGAGGTGAAGAACCGGTTCATGACCGTTACCGCAAAGGCAAATGCCGTTCTGCTGGATGCTGAAGCACGGCAGATTATTGAATCTGCAACCGGTCTGAAGATTCATCTGTACGACAAGATGTTCAAGGCAGACCAGTACAGTGCAAGCGAGAAGTATCTGCCTGACGGCATGGTGGTTGTTACCCCTGCTGGCGCACTGGGCAATGTCTGGTACGGCACTACTCCTGAAGAAGCAGACCTGATGTCCGGTCAGTCTGGCGCATCCGTGTCTATCGTGAACACCGGCGTCGCCATCACCACCGAGCTGACCGTTCATCCGGTCAATGCCAACGTCTACGCTTCCGAAATCGTCCTGCCGTCCTTTGAGCGCATGGACGCTGTGTACTGCATCAAGGCTTACTAAGGCGAAAGGGGGAAAGCAGCATGGGAGACCAGTATTCCGAAGCGGCAGTCAAGCTGGGGCAGTACATTGCCCCTGCACTTGACCGTGAAATCACGGACGAGGACTACCCACTCTTCGACCTGCTGCTTGATTTCGCCAAAGACAAGATATTTGCACAGGGCTACCCCTTCGGCAACAAACCGGACGAGTTACCCTTGCAGTATCAGTCGTTGCAGATACGCATTGCAGCGGAACTGTACAACCACATCGGCGCAAACGGACAGACGAGTTATACCAATAACGGTATCACTCGTGTGTGGGAAAGCTCCGATGTGGCGCAATCCCTGCTGAACGAAGTAGTTCCGAGAGTAGGTGTTATCGGCTGATGTTTAATGGTAGTCCGCTGGATAAACGCCCGCTGTGGTATTCAAACCCAGTTGGCGAGAAAACGCCTGTTGTGGACGAGTGGGGAAACGAGACTGGCGAATCCGCATACGAATCGTGGAGCGACCCCGCAAAGCTGATGCTGAATGTCAGCCCCCCTACTGGTTCTGCGGAAGCAAACCCTTTTGGAGCGTTCACGGATTACAGCTACGTTGCCAGTTCGTCCAGTAAAAAGCGCAACACACCGCTTTATGAAGGTACGCGCGTCTGGTTTCAGACGGACGTTTCAAAGCCCTTCAATTACACTGTGGTCAAGGTCGCAGAGCATATTACGGACACGTTGTATGCGCTGAAAGAGGTGGCTGCAAGTGAAAATTAAAGTGAGGTTGAGCGATGCCGGACTTCGTGATGCGGAACGTCAGATACGGGAGTACGAGACCACCCTGAACAAAAAGGCACAAGAGTTTGCAAAGTCATTGGCTGACAAAGGGCTTGATGTAGCGAAAGTTCGCTTTGCAAATGCAGAATATGCCGGTAGCAACGATGTCTCTTGTCGTGTTGAGCAGAACGGAAACATTTGCACCATCATTGCAGAGGGCAAGTCAGTCGCCTTTATCGAGTTTGGTACCGGTGCACATCACAACGGATATGGCGGCGAACTGCCGCCCGGTGTTGGTGCGCATGGCTCCTATGGTCAAGGCAAGGGTGCTGGCAGACGTTGGTACTACTACGGTGACCCCGGTAATGCCGGAACCTATGTGGATACCGTTCCCGGCAAGGGACAGTTGAATTACACCAGCGGTAACGAACCAGCTATGGCTATGTGGGGAGCTGTTGAAGAAATGGCTTCTCAGGTAGAAGCAACGTGGAGGGAGGTTTGGAATAGTTGATTGATTATTTCAATTCTATCTTTACAGCTGTTGCCAAGGAACTGCGAAAGCAAGTGCCTGGTATCTTCGTCACTGGCGAAATCAATGACAGCAACGTCAAAAAGTTTCCATGTGTGCAGATAGAGGAAAACAGCAATCTCCCGGTTCATCGTGATTCTGCCAGCCGAAGCAAGTATGCTGCCATTTCCCTGCGCGTGCGGGTCTATTCCAACAAAACCAGCGGACGCATTGCAGAAGCCCGCTCCATTGTGGACATCGTGGATTCTGTATTGGAACCGCTCAATTTCTATCGAAAATCGTTTGCCCCGTTGAATGGGCTGTACAACAATTCCGTCTATCGGATTGATTGCAGCTATGGGGCAACAATCGGAGAGGACGGAATGATTTACCGAAAATAAGGAGGTAAACATTCTATGGCAACTGGTATTTCTAGCTACGGAATTACTCTTTATGAAGGAACTTCCGGCACTATGACCAAGCTGTGCGACATCAAGGATTTTCCTGACCTGATTTCCGACCCGAACCTTTTGGACGTCACTACCCTTTCTGACCCTATGCAGAAACAGATTTTCGGCATCAACCAGTCTGACCTTAAGCCTTTTACTGCGTTCTATAACAAGACGGATTATGGTGCCGTTATTGAGCGTGGATATAAGGATTCGGATGGAGAACTTAACGCCACGCATCATTACGCTCTGAAGTTCTCTGATGGCTCTGGGTTTACTTGGGATGGTATGCACCAGTGCGGTATGTCCGGCGCAGGCGTTGATGAACCGTTGGAGTTCCCCATCAACATTATTTTCCTGAGCAAACCCAAATGGGCTGAAACGGTTTCCCTTGACGTTTCCTAATACATCTTAATCAAATCAATCAAACCTGGCAGAACTGAACAACGGATTTGGTTCTGCCCCTATTTATAAAGGAGAGCATTTATTATGGCTGCTAAGGTTATCAACTTTCATTCCCCCGATGGCAAGAACACTTATGAGCTGACTTTCACCCGTGACAGCGTGGAAGCTACCGAACGTGCAGGCTTTCAGATTGGCCAGTACACCCAGATGACCAACCTGCTGTCCAACTCCCGCGCCCTGTTCTACGGCGCGTTTATCGCCCGAAATCGTGGCATCAAGCGTAAAGTCGTGGACGAAATGTTTGCCCACATCGACGAGAAGGAAGAGCTGATGGCTGCGTTGCTTGAGATGTTCATGGACGCTTCTAAGTCTCTGCTGGCAACTGATACTGAGGACAAGACCGCAAAAAACGCAACGTGGGAGATTGTGTAACCGCACAATCTCAGGAATCAGACGGAGAGGGAGAACCGTTTTCCTTCTCCAAGCTGTTCCACGATGTAGAAGCCTATTACATCTCTATCGGTATGACTTACGAGCAGTTCTGGCACGGCGATGTCTGGCTTGCTAAGGTATACCGTGACGCAGAGGAGCTGCGAGAACGCAGAGCTAATGCAGAAGCATGGAGAAACGGTTTTTACATGGCATCTGCGCTTTCCTCTACGGTTGGCAATATGTTCCGAAAGAAAGGGTCTAGTCCCATCAAGTACATGGATAGACCGATTCCCCTTACTCAAAAGGAGAAAGACGAGTATGAATACCAACGCGCAGTTGAGGCGCAGGAGCGAATCAAGAAAATGATGTTCTCTATGATGGAAAGTGATGGTGGTAGTGATGGCTGATGTTGATATTACAAGCTTATCCGTAGAAATCTCTGCGGAATCGCAGGGCGCAGAGCTTAATATCGACAAGCTCGCTACTGCCATTTCTAATTTGCGGACAAAGGGCAACGTCACAAAAGTTGTGAACAGCCTTGATAAGCTGGCTAGTTCTATTGCAACGCTGAAACAGGCATCCGCTGGAATGTCTGGGCTGGACAAAATTACCAGCTTTCTGAATGGATTTTCCAACGTCAACACGACCGCAAGCGCAAAGAGCATCAACACGGTCGTGAATGCAATCAAGAAGATTCCTGCGGCAGTCTCCGGTTTGAACGGTGTGGATTTCTACTCCATGTCTGGAAGCATCACTCAGCTTACTAATGCTTTGGCTCCTCTGTCCATTCTGGACGCATCGAACCTTAAAGTTCTTGGCAGCGCTTTCAATGCGATCGGAAAGGTTCCTGACCTGACCGACAAGCTGAAAGCGACAGACCTTGATTCTTTTGCAAGCTCTTGCCAGAAGATTTCTACCGCCCTTACTCCCCTTGCATCTCAGCTCGACAAGGTAGGCAATGCTTTTGCAAAGCTCCCTCCGCAGTTGAGCAAAGTGGTCACACAGGCAAACCGCGTGACCGCAGCCAATGAAAAGCAGCGCAAGAGCTATCTCAGTCTGTCCAATCAGATGAACGGCTTTATGCGGAACATAGCAAAGCTGGTTTCGTTGAAAGCCATTGCTGAGTATCTTGGCAACGCTGTTGCGAAGTTTAATGACTTTTACGAAGCAACAGACCTGTTTCATAACGCTATGGGCAATTTGAGCGGTGAAGCCGATACACTCATTAGCAAGATGCAGGGCTTACTTGGCGTTGACCCGACCAAAGCGATGACTTACATGGCTACCATTCAGAGCTTAGGTACTTCGTTTGGTCTGACTAGCGACAAGGCATACGTTCTGTCTAAGAACCTGACTCAGCTTGCCTACGATGAAGGTTCCTATTGGAACAAAAACGTTGCTGAAACCTTTACTGCAATGTCATCCGCAATCTCTGGCGAGATTGAGCCTATTCGCCGTTTGGGCGTTGATCTGTCTCAGGCGCGGTTACAGCAGGAACTTCTTTCTCTGGGCTTTAACAAGCAGGTTTCTAGTCTGTCTCAGGCAGATAAGGCAGTTCTGCGTTACATTGCCATTATGAAGCAGACCGCCAATGTGCAGGGCAATCTTGCGCAGACCATTCAAAGCCCCGCCAACCAGATCAAGATTCTAAAAGCCCAGCTGGATATGCTGGCAAAGTCTGTTGGCTCTCTGCTCTACCCTGCCCTGAAATCCATTCTCCCCCCGCTGATTGCCGCTGTTCAGCTCATTCGAGAGTTTGTTGAGTGGGTGGCAAAGCTAATGGGCGTGAAGGTCGTGTTCACTGATTTCACTAAAAGCGCTGACAGCGTTGGCGGTATCGGTGACGCAATGGATAACACAACCGATTCGACAAAGAAAGCCGCCAAAGCCCTCAAAGACTACACGATGGGTTTTGATGAGCTGAACATCATTGACCCCACACAGGGAAGCTCTGGCTCTAGTGGCGGCGCATCTGCTGGCAACATCTTGGGCGATGTAGACCTGTCCGGCTACGATATGTTCAAGCAGTACAACGAAGAGTTTGCAAGGCAGATTGATGCTCTCAAGCAGAAAATCAAGGATATGCTACCGATTATTGGTGCTATCACCGCCGCACTTGCGTTGTGGAAAATTGTTGATTTTCTGACGGACATTGCGACAGCAATTTCCAAGATGACAGAATTGCAAAAGTTGGCTCTTTCAATTGCAACGGTTGTTGTCGAAGCATCGTTAGTATTCAGTTTTGCAAAAGGCTACGCATCTAGTGGAAATCCTCTTGAGCTTTTAGGTGAAGTGGTATCTGCCGCATTTGGCTCTTTTGTTCTTTGGCGCACGATGGGAGCAGATGGCATTACGCTTGGCATGGGCATCGCTTTTGTTGCAAGCCTTGCCGGACTGACTTACGCTCTTGGCACTGGCGAAGCAAATCTTGGCGATGCAAGCACATGGATTCAATCCGCTTTAACTACTGCTTTTGGTTCTATTGCTGGCATTACGTTGCTCACTAATCTTGGAGTAGCCACTGGTACAGCCGCAACACTTTCTATTGGTCTTGCCGGACTTATCACATTTGCGGGAATCACATTCTCTCTTGGCGAAAAGCTGAAAGAATTTCCGGTTCTTGATACCATCATTGCTGCTTTGATGGGAATTTTTGGCGGCGTTGCTGGTGCTGGCGTTGCATTGCTTGTTGGCGCAAGCCTTCCTGTTGCTGGAGCTGTTGCCGCTGCTGGTGTCGGTATTGGCCTTGTTCTTCACTGGGCTGGTATTAAATGGGGCACTAAAGAGAGCGGCGAAAAAACAGATGCTGCCGCAGAAGCCGACATTAAAATGTATTATGTCGAAAATGTTTTTGAGCAGCGCATTGAAGCCATCAAGCAAATTATCGTTACCAAGTGGAATGCGGCCATTGATTTTATGACTTCTCTTCCCGGAAAGGTTGGGAACATCATAAACAACATTGGCGAGTGGTTCAGCTCTCTTCCTGAAAAAATCGGCTATGCCCTTGGCTTTGCCGTTGGCAAAATCGGGGAGTGGGTCGGAAACATGGTCGTTGCTGTAACAACCGAAGTTCCAAAAATCGTTTCGTCTGTTGTTAAGTTTTTTGAAGAATTGCCTGGAAATATTTGGACTGCAATTCTCAAAGCTCTTGACGTTATTTCTAAATGGCGGGAGCGTATGATAGCTTCCGTTGTTATTGAAATTCCAAAAATCATTTCGTCCATTGTCGGTGAGTTCAAAAAGCTTCCTGACGAATTAAGAAAACTTGGCAAATTCATTTGGGACGGCCTAATCAACGGTCTAAAAGATGCATGGAGTACCGTTACAAATGGTATTAAGAGTTTCACTGATGGTTTTATCAATGGCTTCAAGGAAGCTCTCGGCATTCACTCCCCTTCTACTGTGTTTGCGGGAATTGGTGGTTACATTGTTCAAGGTCTTGCAAACGGTATCACTGCAGCACTTCCTTACGTCGAACAAGCTATGACCAATCTGGCAAACGTTGTTCAGCAGAAGGGCAACGAGATGATTGACTATGGCGCAGACGTTGCAAATGGCTTTGTTGATAACATGGTCAATACGTTTGACGCAAAGTGGAATGAAATCGACAACGGTCTCAAGAGCGACTTCATTGGCACGATTAAGGGCATGATCGATGCGGTCAAGAAAGGCGATATCCAAACCGTCGCCGAAAACACAGCTGCCATCATCTGGAAGGCAATGGGGGAAGAGAACCGAAAACAGGTCAAGTCTTATGCTTCCGACTTGGTTTCCAATCTCACCAGTGCTCTTAAAACCGTTGGTTCCAAAGTATTTTCTTCTGCAAAACTCGTCGGAAAGAACATTTTGGATGGAATTACATCCAAGTTTGGCGAAATCTCCACGCAGGTCGTCGGTCTCGGAAGTAAAATTGCGTCCTCGTTTTCTTCTCTGATTGGACCAATCTCAGCATCCGGCAAGGCAATCAGTATTGGCCTTTCTTCTGGCGTTTTAAGTCAGTTCCCGTCTATCATCGCTGGCATTGCTGGGCTTATCGGTCAAATTGGAGCTGCATTTATGGGCATCTTGCAGACGATCGGCAGCGTCTTGACATCTCTTGGCATCCCAACTGGTGTCATCATGATCGCTGGCGGCGTCGCAATTGCAGCCGCAATTGCAGGAATTGTCGGAACGCTTGTCGGAAAGCACGGAACAAGTTCCGCTCCATCTGTAAACGACAGCTATTCGAGTTATCCTGGCACGAGTGATTACGATTCTGTTAATGGCTCCACTACATCCGTTGGGAGCTACTACCCGACTTCTTCCGCTAGTGGAACGAGCTCCGCAGAACTTCGTAGTGCCGTCCACGATGGATGCTATAACGCATTTCTTGACATCTTCCAGCGGTACGGAGACGAGCTTGCCGGAGGGAAAGAGCTCAAGATTTACCTTGATGGTAAGCAAATCACTGCGTCCGTTGAGAAACGGCAGTCTGAGCGTGGGTTCCAGATTATGGGAAACGAAGTTTACAGCTACTAAGGAGGTTTACGTTTTATGCAATCTCTCGTCACAGTAAATGGCAGAGAGCTGCCTGAGCCTTCCTCCTACGACGCTACAACAAGCACTATAGTCGATTCTGGACGAAACGTACAAGGCAAAGTCGTTGGGTCTGTGGTGCGGCACGATGTTGCGAAGATTTCCCTAAAATGGAATTATCTTACCGCAAGACAGTGGGCGGACGTCATCGGGCCGTTCACCACAAACTTTTACTGCACAGTTCGGTTTTACAACCAGGCGACAGCAAGTTACACGACAAGGCAGATGTACGTCTCCGATAGAACTGCTGGAATGTGGAGGAGGTCTCCGTCCAACGGAAACGTTATGGGGTGGGTAGGAGCAGCTCTCAGCCTCGTTGAAGTTTAAGAGAGGTGATTATTCATGGGCTTTCTGCCTTCCGACAAGTGGCTTGAGCAATACGACAAAACACTTGTTCCGGAGATGTTTGTTCGCATCACTTACCACGTCTCTGACGATAAAGCGCAAGCAGACGCTATTGCCAGCTCTTCCAACCAGGCTTTATTCAGCAACACGTTGTCTGTCACAGACCTGGATTCTGCTTCCTTGGCCAATTATGCCACCGGAGAACCTAATTTGTGGGTCCTTGACGGGAGCAAACTTTTGGTCCCAGGTTCAGAGCCATACGAGAACGCTGGGTATTTAAGTATGGATTGTGTTTCTGACACAAACCATCCAATTATCACTTTCTCTTTTAGCAAACTTCACTCTGAAAAAATTCCAGGGGTTACAATCATATGGTCGTCTGCTTTAAATGAATTTGCAAAATCTTTTAGGTTGGCGGCTTATAGCGGAAAGGAGCTCGTTGCGTCAAAACAAATTGACGATAACCAGTCGGTTGAATCCTCTGTAGATTTTGAGATTTCTGGGTATGATTCAATTACCCTTGAAATTTTGGAATGGTGCATCCAAGGCCGTAGAGCTAGAGTAGAACAAGTTGAATTCGGCCAACGTATTCAATTTAACAAAGCAGACTTGCTCTCCTATACGCACGAATCGAAACGCGACCCGGTTTCCGGTCAGCTTTCCAAGGATTCCGTTTCGTTTTCCGTCGATAATTCCAAGCAGCGTTGGAACCCGGTAAACCCGGGAGGTCTTTACCAATATCTCTACGAACGTCAAGAGGTTTTTGTTCAGTATGGCATGGACATGGGAAATTCAATCGAATGGATTGATGGAGGGAAGTTCTTTCTTTCCGGATGGACAATCCCAGCAAATGGCATAACAGCATCGTTTGACGCCAGGGATGCTCTGTCATTTCTCCAGGATTCTATTTATACCGGGCACACAAGCGGAACGCTTTACCAGATGTGCTTTGATGCATTGGAACTTCTGGATGTTTCCGGGATATCTTACGAAATTTCGGAAGAATTAAAGAACTATTCTTCCGACATTTCCTCCGATGCTTCCTCTTATAAAAACGCAGACGTTCTTCAGCTTGCTGCAAACGCAGCCGGGATGGCTCTTTACCAATCCAGAGATGGGGTCATTCACATTGAACGTGTTCCTCTTGTTCCAGTCACGAGGTCTGGTATTGAGGAAATATCGCTCTTGAATAGCTTTAAATACCCAGAAATAACGTTTTCGACAAAAATAAAAAACGTATCGTGTAAGGTTGGCGGCGAATCCGTTTTTTATCCAGCCGGAGCTAGTGGGAACGGAGCGACCCAAAGCATCAATAATCCGCTTGTATCGAAATCTGTATCTTCTAGCGCAAAAAATGCGTTGACCGAAACATACGCACTTCTTTCTAACAGAAGAAAGGTAAACCTGGAATTTCGTGCAAGCCCTCATATTGATGCGTTGTCTTTTGTTAGAGCAAACCATCAGTTTGGATATGCATCGAACGTTCTCGTTACGGATGCCAAGTATACCTTTAACGGATGTTTTAAAGGTACGATGGAAGGATATATGGTGGAAAGTGCGAGTGCCCTTAGACTTGATAAGGACTCCGTTTTTGTGGCTCCTGGAGAGACCGTTCGTTTAACCGCAACGCTTGTCCCTTCCTCAGAGGATTCCCCAGCAATCGGATGGGAAGCATCTCCTCCCGACGTTGTTTCCATCTCCGTCGTTTCCAACAAAGGCGGCGTTTCTGTTTGCGACATTTCTTTTGTTTCCAGTGGAGATGCCGTAGTCACAGCCTTCGTGTCTTCCGTATCTGCAAAGTGTACCGTTATCAGTCAGGCTCCGTCTTTGTCGGATATGCCGGAAGGATCGTCTGTTTACATTCAAGAAAGTGGTGCGGATGTAGAGTTTGTTGTCGCAAAACATGGGTATGAGCCTGGCTTAAATGGTCCGGGGAGAACACTTCTTATCAGAAAAGAACCTCTTGCTGAAACAGTGTGGAACCAGACGCACGTCAATACATACGACGGAAGCTCCATCGACAGGCTGTTGAAGGGAGATTACGCAAACAGATTTAGCGCCACCGTCAAGTCCGCAATGGGGCTTACCTCTTTCTATTACACGGTAGGCGATAGCACTACGGAAATCAGAACGCTTTCTCGCAGTGTTTTTCTCCCGTCTATTTATGAGATGTTTGACCCGGAAGACAAAAACGCAGATGTTTATGTAAATGGCAGTAACCCGTTTTTCAAAAAAGAAGGTTCTGTACTACCAAAGCAAACCCGAAATGCTTTTGTTCAGTCTTATGATGATTCCGTCAATCGTCTTATCTGCAGATGGTCACGCTCCCCTGCATGGCGAGATTATTCCGGGAATCCCATTCAAGGCCAGCTTGTTGGAACATACAGTCTCGGAACAAATAATGGAGGCAAGACGTTTTTCTATTCAGAATCGTATAACGCGTGGAGTTCCAATAAATTCAGCCCTGCTTTTACGCTTCCGTCTACGACTAAAGTCGGTAACGATAAAAAGATTTTGCTTTAAGGAGGGACTATGGCGATTTGGATTACAGACAGAACCCAAGACGATGTTGACCGCCTAAAGTTCATTTATGGTAAAGCCGTGAACGGGACCTGGACGGATGAGGAAAAAGCGGAGTGGCTTTCCGGTATGAAAGGGGCTCTTGACTACAGAGATTTTTCGAGAATAGAAACCGGCATATCCGAGCTTGCTTCACTTCTCGGTGCGGACGTAGATGTCAAGACGGACTGGGACATAAACGGGTATCTTACCACGTCAGATGCCACTAGGTGGCTGTCGAATATCGAATCTATTCGTTCTAAAAACTCAGGAGACGCCAAAACTGCGCCGACGCCTACGTCTATGGATAGGCTCGGATTCGAGACAATGAACCAACTTGAAAGCATTTTGTCAGACATAGAATCAATCGCCAAAACTTACGTTACTTTTTCTGGCGAATACATGGCTGGGGAGGACCAATATGGTTTTTGAAAACCGCATATCAAAATATCCTGGCAGGTGGACGTTAGTCCGTGAGGATGGGTCGTCTGAAATTGTAACGCTCGTCCGAAACGACGAACCCATAAAGGACGGCACACCAATCAACGCATCCACTTTAAATGAGCTGAGTACAGTTGCAGGTGCCATCAACGCAAAAGAGGAAGCTGTTTCTGCTGCAAATTCCGCTGCGGAAGAACGTGCAAAAGCAGAACAGGCTGCAAAAAATGCCGCAAAAGATGTTTCTGCAATTGTAAAAGCGGACTCTGAAAATGCAGCTTTGTCTGCTGCTGCTGCCAAGACAAGCGAAATCAATTCAAAGCGTTCGGAATCTCAGTCTGCTACTTATTTGCAGGGCACAAAAGAATACTTTGAGCAGGTCCGCACCATCACCATCGGTGCACAGGGGTGGTACTCCACGCCGGAAGCTCTGAAAGCCGCTGTTCCTGTAGGCGAAAACGGCTGGTGGGCTGTCGTTGGTACCACAGACACTATTTGGACGTGGGACAATGATACAAAATCGTGGAAAGACAGCATTCAAAAAGTCGATCTTTCCGACTACTATACCAAAGCCCAGGCCGACGCCAAGTTCGGCACGCCGTACACCCTGCCGCCCGCTACGGCAGACCAGCTGGGCGGCGTGAAGGTGGGCGACTATCTGGATGTGGACGAGGACGGCACCCTGAGCGGCAAGACGCTGTATGACACCATCGCGGCCAGTGTGGCGGTAAAGTCGGAGCCCCGGCTGGTGTGGAGCGGAAAAACAACGATTGGGAGGAGAAAAACTGAGACAATTAACGTTCAGGACGGTGTAGATTACGTTAACCTCCGCATAAACGAAACTGATTTTAATCTTATCCCTGGTATGACATATGAAACTGGCAGTTTTGGCGCGGGAAGTCTCAAGGTCACAGTATTATTTTCGGCCGACAAAAAACGTCTTGAATGTACCCTTACCAATACGCTGAATACTGTATCGGTTGTATTCACCGGCTACCACTACCCCACCTTGGCAGAGCTGCTGACCGAGACGCAGTCCGCGCAGGCGGACACGGACGCCCTGGCGGTAGATCAGGAGTACCGCCTGACCCTGCTGGAGCTGGGACTGACCGATGACACCACCACTGATACAAGAACCACATAAGGAGGTAAAAACTATGTTGTATCGTACCTGTAAACGCCTGATCGAGCGCGGACAGACCGCTGGTCTTGCGGACAAGCTGGACGTGTTCTACGCCATTGGCCGCATCACCGAGGCCGAGTACAAGGAGCTGATCGAGCTGCTGGCCCAGCAGGAGGCCGCCCATGGCGCTTAATGCCTACTCTTTGACATTGGGGGTGATCGCAATAAACAACACATTTTTGACCGCACTTTTCAACTTTTTGAGCCGGTTCTTTGCCACTTTGGCGGAAGAACAGGTAGAACAGGAGGACACAATGGCATCTGTGACTGAGGTGACCGAGTGGACGGGAGCACCGCCCTACCGCTACATCGACGTAAGCCGGTGGCAGGGAAAAATCAAAATGGAGGGCTGGGCGCAGGTAAAAGCGGCAGGTTACAAAGGCGTGATGCTGCGGGCCGTAGGGAGCCGCAACGGTGTACCCTACATCGACCCCACCTTCGAGGACAACTATTCCAACGCAAAGGCAGCCGGGCTGGATGTGGGGGCATACTACTACACCAACGCCACCAGTGAGGAGATGGCAAACCGGGAGCTTGCCGTGCTGCGGAAGACCCTGGTTGGGAAAGAGATGACCATGCCGGTGGCAGTGGATCTGGAATCGCCGATTCTTGCCGGGATGCCCTATGGGAACTTATCCAATCTGGCAGCCTACCATCTGGAACAGATTGAGAAGATGGGCTTCTTCGCCCAGCTCTACACCTACACGAGCTACGCAAACGTCCATCTGGACATGGCAAGGCTTGCAGGGCGGTGGGACGTATGGCTGGCGGACTACACCGGCAAGACCCCCAAGGTTAGTTTTAAGTACAACGCACACCAGCACACCAGCAAGGGCAGCGTGCCTGGTATTTCCGGCCACGTTGACCTCAATGTGACCACACGCAACTACCCGAAGATCATCTGTAAGAAGGGCCTGACCCGTCTCCGGGAGGGCAAATGACCGAAAAAGAAGCTCTACTGTGGGTGCTGGGCATCCTGGGCAGCCTGTGCGCTGCGGTCATCACCATCGACAAGGTGCTGGACATCATCCACAAGTACGTCAAAAATGCACAGGCCCCCGACGATGCGCAGAACAAGCGCATTGACACCATTGAAAAGCGACTGGCTGCGGTAGAAACTGTTTCCACGCAGCACGCCGCGGCCCTTAGACGCGATTTGACGCGCTTTGACGGCATTGATGAAGAAATGCGTCTCGTCCTTGTTGGCGTGCAGAATCTTTTGGATGCACAACTTTCCGGCAACAACCGCGAAGGTATGCAAAAAAGCAAATCCGATATTAACAACTACCTGCTGAAAGGAGTAACAAATCATGGAAGCAATGCTTAACTTTATCCCCACCCCCGTCGCAATCGCTCTCATCATCGTCGGCTTTGTGGCTCTGGCGGTCGGCGCTATCCGCATGGGCTATAAGCAGCTGGTCAAAGATCTGGCCTATGACCTCGTGTGCAAGGCCGAGGACAGCATCATGGGCAGCGGCCAGGGCGCAAAGAAAAAGAAGCAGGTCTTTGACGCGCTGCGTGCGGCCTGCCCTGCATGGCTGAAGCCTATCATCACGGATGAAGTGCTTGACGCAGTGATTGAAAAGGCCGTAAGCCTGATGAAAAAGGCACTGGCAGAAAAGAAGCCTGCTATCAACAAGGAGTAACCCATGATTGAGTTAAGCGTATCTCTTGCATCTTCCGGCGTGGTCAAAGTGCCCGGCTATGAGCAGCTGGTGCGCTTTGGCTACACCAAGAATCAGGGCGTGTACCGCCTGCACATCGATGCAACCGGTGAGTGGGAAGGCCTGACTATCCGGGCTTTCTGGCACGTGCCGGACGGCAAAGACCCGGCATCCTCACTGGTGACAGACGGCTCTGTGGCCGTGCCTGCCAGCGTGACCGCACAGCCCGGCAATGGCTGCATCACCTTTGAGGGCTCAGATGGCACCCGCACCGTGACAAGCGCAGACCTGCGCTACCGTGTGGCTGCCAACTCCGGCACGGAGGACGGCACAGAGCCGGAGCCTAGCACACCTGCCTGGCAGGAGCTGGTGGATGCCGTGCACACTGACGCCGCCGCCGCAGAGCAAGCAAAGACCGATGCACAGACGGCAGCGCAGCAGGCTGGGGTATCTGCCAAAGCCGCCCAGACCGCCGCCAGTGAAGCAGCCACCAGTGCTGGCAATGCAGCCCAGAGCGCTCAGGAAGCCGCTGACAGCTTACAGGAGCTGAAGGACGGCATTGCCGCTGGTGACTTCAAAGGCGAGAAAGGCGACAAGGGCGACACTGGCCCCGTCGGCCCGCAGGGCGAGCAGGGCCCTCAAGGCCCCACTGGTGCTACCGGAGCCACCGGACCGCAGGGCGAAACTGGCCCTCGTGGCGAGCAGGGGCCGCGTGGCATTCAGGGCGAGCGCGGCCCGCAGGGTGCGCAGGGGCCGAAAGGAGACACCGGCGACACTGGACCACAGGGGCCACAGGGCCCAGTCGGCCCGGCAGGTGCAGACGGCAAAGATGGCACACAAATTGATGATACCACCGTGGGGCTTGACGCATGGAGCAGCAAGCACATCGTGGATATGCTCTGCCCGCCGCTGGAGGAGACCGGCAACCCGGTGCAGTGCTACCCTGTGACATGCTATCCGCTGGGGGTGACTGCCAGCTGGGAACCTGTACAGGCGGGCAGCGGTGAGCCGAGCCCGGACAACATCCGGCCTATTTCCGGGCGGGATAGCGTGAAGGTGGAGCGGTGCGGGGAGAATCTGCTGGATGTGTCCCGCGTTGTAGAGGTAAGCGCACAGTATGGCTTAACAGTGCAATATGTATCTGGAAAAATTACGATTAGCGGAATATATTCTAATCCATCAGCAACCGCATCTTTTACCTTTATGTCCTTGTCATACAGATTGCCTCCTACGACCGAGTTCATGCTTTTAGGCTTGAAAACCAGTGGATGCAAAACTGATGGAGTCAGATTTACCAATAATAAAGCGCGCAATAGAATTGCTATTGATATAAAAGAATGTACCAATGGCGAAAAAGCTGAAATAAGTTTTTATCTTATCGCGTATGTCGGCACTACCCCGCCCACCACCTACGCCCCATACACCGGCCAAACCACCAACCTCACCCTGCCCCGCACCATCTACGGCGGCACGGTGGATGCTGTGACGGGAGATGGGCAGGAGACGTGGCAAGCCAAGTCCTTTAACGGTACAGAAAATTGGGCACTATATGACGATGGTAGTAGCGCCAAATTTTTTTACACGGCTGACTATACCGTAGATAGCGAACCGCTTGATACTATATGTTCACATTTTAGAAAAGCTGCGTTTACTCGGGGGACAATTATCCGCGTTTATACGAGTGTATTTACCGACTTAGATGCGTATAAAGACTACCTCACCGCCCAGTACGCGGCAGGAACACCTGTCCAAATCGCCTACAAGCTGGCAACTCCAACGCCATTCACCGCAACTGGCGCACAGCCCATCCCCGCTCTGAGCGGCGTGAACACGGTTATAACCGATGCCGATAGCGTGACGGTAACCGGCAGAGCAGACCCCATCAAGCGCATCACTGACCTTGAGGATGCAGTAGCATCAATGACCGACACATAAGGAGGTACATACATATGGCAATTAAATCCAAATCCAGACACGATTTGACCCTGCGCTCCATCAAGCGGGAAATTGCAGCAGGACGCGATGTTGCGTTCTGGCTGGATAAAGCATATATGCACTACGACAACGGACTGCTGACCGCAGATGACATCGCAGAGGTGGAAGCTCTTGCACAGGCGTACTATGATGCGCTGGATGCAGAAGACAAGGCGGACGCTGAAGAAATTACACTGTAAGGAGGATATCATGGCAAGCACTACATACGAGCAGAAACGATTTTGTGAAATCAAGAGATGCGGCAAAATCGACCTTTTTGGTAACGTCCCCGTAATGGTGCGCAACGCGGGACAGCTGCCGCAGCCTTTCTGGCTCGGTGCTGCCTGTGGCGGCGGCTCGTGTAGTGCTGCCCGCTGCGCTGCAAGGACTTGACCGACAGAGGATGATCGCCGCCATCAAAAGCGCACCGCTTGGGAGGGTAGACCGTAAGATAGCCTTACTGCGGT
>ERZ773188.339-NODE-339-length-59071-cov-14.754744_pt1 | contig 59071 bp, 55 predicted proteins | sample MGYA00581011_ERZ773188 | MGnify/ENA primary metagenome ERZ773188 (study PRJEB29015, sample SAMEA2737798) | human gut metagenome | biome: human gut; feature: human-associated habitat; material: faeces | place: China | collected 2012 ...
CCGGCTCATAAAAGCTATGAATACCGCTTAAAATGGTTCTGTCTGTGCCTGTTCCATCATCAAGAGTGAACTGTAACAGTTTCTTTGACTTCGGTACTGCAACACACTCTTTAACTTTTACTGCACGGAAATCTGACTTGCTGAATGTATCAAAGTCTACCATTTTCTCAAACAAAGGCTCAATCTTTACCTTAGAAAAATCAATTTTTTCAGACTCAGTTTTTACATTTTTTTCAGGTGCTTCAGAAGCTGTATTTTTTACATCATTTTACTTGTTTACATCATTCAACGGTTTCATCGTTGGGACGGAAAAGACATCTCGGTTATTGGGTTACTAAAGTGGTATTCATTGTACTACCCCAAATGATTTGCCACTCTATTGTGTTTGATACACCCTTTCTTTACTGCCCTATACGTGCTATTTGATGTTGTATTTGGTGTAAATGGTGTAAGTCTCTTTTCGTCGCCAACAATAAAACTACGTCAAATGTTTGCTGCTTTATTATACTCATTTTTGAAGTATGAGTCAAGACCTTCAAATTCAGACCTCCTTAACTCCTTCGTTACATCGGTATAAATGTTAAGGGTAGTAGAAATATCTTTGTGACCAAGCGTATCCTGAATGACCTTGACATTAACCCCTGCCTCACACATTCTTGTCGTGAATGTATGCCTTAATGAATGGCAGCTAAAATGCGGAAGCAAAACCTTTGCATTTTCATCTTTCAGGAGCTGTTCATCATTGCAGTCACGGATAATACGACGTATTGCTTTGTTAAGGGTTGCTTGATGTTGCGGCTGTCCAAAACGGTTAAGAAAGATAAAATCAGTATATCCGTCCACAACAGCTTCGCAATGAATATCAAGCAACTCCTGTCTTTCCTTTTCCATAAGGAATGCTTCTTTGACGAAATCCAACATCGGAACTTGGCGTTTGCCAGCCGGAGTTTTCGTAGTATTGATGTTAAAATAGCAACCACGCTTACTTCCCTCGGTACGGTGGTCATAGTAAACCAGCGTGTGGTTCACATCAATGATACCTTCTTCCAAATCAATGTCGCACCATCTTAGACCCGTCGCTTCTCCAACACGAAGCCCTGTTCCAATCAACACTGCAAAAATAGGATACCACAAACTTGCAGACGGTGTATTCTTCAGATAACTCAGGAGCAGTTCCTGTTCCGGTCTCGTTAAGGCTCTGCGTTTCTCAGTTTGAAAACAATGGGACTGCTTTAACTCTTTCAGCACATTATTGGAAGGGTTGTTTCTGAGATAATCATCATCAACCGCCATATCCAAAATCTGATGAAGAACCGTATGGATATTATCAATAGTCGCCGGTTTCAAATGGCGTTCATCTGCAAGGTAGTTGTAAAACCTCTTAATATCCGATTTTTTCAAAGAAGAAACGGTCTTTGAGCCAATCTGTTGGCGGACAAATGTCTCATACATATATTTGTAGTTTTCAAAAGTGTTGTTTTTTAGACCACGCTTCAAATCTTTCCAAAGCTCATATATATCATTGAGGGTAGTATATCGAGCTTCCGCTTTTATGCCATCTTTCTTGTCCTTTTCTATTTGCTCTTCTTTGTATCGAAGTTCGTCAAGAGTCTTGGCATACACATAACGCCTTTTTCGGTTGGCGTCTGTCCAACAATAATGATATGTACCGTCTGCTCGCTGTGATTCTCCTGTGCGAAGAACTACTCTTGATTTATCTCGTCTTTTTGCCTTTGCCATAATCTTTTCCTCCTAAACCTTTTCTATTTTGTCCATATACTTGTCAAACTTCTCACGATTTATCAAAATCTGTGTTCCATTTGAGATTGAAAAATTACAACCTTTCGCCAATGCCATTTTTCTAAGTCTTTTAATCCCAATACCGGAATAAGCGGCTGCTTCTTCACAAGTGATAACCTTGCGTTCCCATATCGGTAAATCCAGCTTTCTTTCCTCAATCGCCTTCCTATATTCCAATATTTCAGGACTGCTTACTTTCAGCACACTATCACCACCTTATATCGAATATAGCTTTTCAAGGTACTCCTCAAAACGCTTTCGTTTTATCATAGTTCTTTTCCCTACACGCAAAGTAAAATTGCAATCGTCTTGCTTTATGAGCTTGTATATCGTGTCTCTACCAATGCCCGTATAGGCTGCCGTTTCTTCAATAGATAGGTTTTGCCTATTCCATAAAGGGACATCGGAACCTCGGCTCTTGAACCATTCTCTTTGGCAATTAACCTCGCTATCCATTTGTGATTCCTCCCTCATATTGAGTACACTCTTTCAATATACTCATCAAACTGTCTTCTTTTTATCATTCTTCTTGTTCCAATCCACAGCACAAAAGGACAATCTTCCGGATTAGTCAGTTCGTATAATTTACTCATACCGATACCTGAATATCGAGAAGTTTCTTCAATGCTCAAAGTTGGTTTGAACCAAATAGGCACTTCGTCCTTTTTACTATTCTTTCGATTGTCTGACATTTGATTTTCCTCCTTGATTTTGATGTCTCAAGGATACATAAAAATGATTGATGAGCCAATGATGCGAATTGGCTCATCGCACACTTGACAATTTGGTTAAATGGAATACTGCCTTTCGATATATTCATCGAATTTTTTACGCTTAATCATTCTCCTGTTACCTATCCATAAAACAAAGGGACAATCCTCCGGATTCGTCAATTCATAAAGTTTATCTCTACCAATGCCGGAATAAGCAACTGCTTCTTCAATGGAAAGATTGGGTTTATGCCATAAAGGAATATTGTATTTCTCCTTATCTTTTCTTTCAGGCATTTTTACACCCCTTTCCTTTGACCGAGGTGCGTTTGTCATAAACGATGTAATCCCAACCGCTGTTATTGCACTTATCGCAGTGGTCTTTGCTTTTCGCAAACGGGTCAAGACGCCTGACAACATAGTTTGGGTCGTGGATATAGTCGCTCAGGCACTTGGGGCATAAGCAACGAACATCTCCGTTTCTGTCTGTGTTGTAAATCCATAAACCGAAAGTCTTTTTAAGAGCTGCGTTAATTTGCTTCCAAAGCCTTTCATCGTTTACCGAACCAATGTAGTCTGTCAGTTCATCCTTATTGACGGTCTGTATCTGTTCAAGAAGAACCATTGACGGCTTCTTCAGACCGAAGTCCTCACCCAAAATGATGTGTGAAGGAAGATACTTCTTTTTCATCACAGCCGTAACAGCCGCAACAATAATTGTCGGGGCATTTGCATTAAAGTTGTCCGCCTGAATTACCATTACAGGTCTCTCTCCCGACTGGACAGACCCCTCTCTTTTTCCAAAATCGTAGTAGAATAAATCTCCACGCTGAATTTCTTTTCTCTGCATATATGTATAACCTCTCTGTTCATTTAGTCTTGAAAGTGCATTTCGTATCCGGATTTGAAATAACCCCTTCACTCATTTGGACAAAGGGGGTCAAAATGCACACCCAAAATCAGAGATTTTCATAAAATTTCTTGAAATTTTTTCTTGCGGCAGCAATCGACTTATCTACAACGCTGTAATATACTCCTTCTTCCTTTGCAATTTTTCTTGAACTCATACCTAACAAAATCGCTTTTATCAGTCGTTCTCTCTGAACAGGTTTCAGCATTTCCAATACCTTTCTGACTTTTGCAATTTCTAACTGGCGAAGCTGTTCCTTTTCTTCCTCAATCCGTTCTTCTTCCGCTTGCTCAAACGGGTCAACAAACGGAGTAATCAGTTCCCGGTGGAATTGTTCAGAGATGTCATCTTCATACCCGTACACATCGATTGTTCTTTTTGCTCGCTTTTCGTACTTATCGTTGTTTCTGTATGACTCGTCAATCACTTCGCCCTGAGCCATAGAAAGCAGAATGAACGGAGTGTACCGACGGATAACATCAGGGTATTTAACCCACAATTCTTCTTCCGCCAGTTCTGTTACAATCGCCCATTTCTCCGTGCCGGTGTAACCGTGGTATTCATACCGCAGATTGATGAGTTTGCAGTCGTTCGCAAATAATAATTCCTGTTGTTCTAATGTAAGTTTTGTCATTGTCGTAATCTCCTTAAATTTGAATTTTTGAATTTGGTTGAAATCAAAAATTCGGAGATTACGGATACTTGGCGATATATGCCAGCCACTTATATGTCACGGTCTTGCTCCTTTCGGGAGCGACAAAAAAGCCGGACACCAAGAACATTAGGATATTTCTATCCCTTAATTCTCAGCGTCCGGCAATTTGATGACTCAAGAGCTTTCGCTCAAGGACTCGTGGCTCGGTACATCTGTCCGATATTTAATTGTTCGCTCTGTTACTACTTCTTGTTAATCTGTATTTGACCGTTCCCTTGCGTAGGGATAGGTCAACCTCTACTACTCTGTGGCAGTTCGGACATTTCAGTTCAATAATGCCTGTTGTCATTGTTACCTTGTCAAGAATACGCCAGCCACAGTTTTTGCACCTTACGATTATCTTTTGTTCCAACGATTTCATAGCTCGCTCACCTCCGGATAAACCGTAACCAAATCAAAAGGATTATCAAGATACTCCTTTTTCAGTAGTCCGAGCTGTTTCATTCGTATGGCAAGTGCTTTTTTGGAACACCCTAAAAAATCGGCAAGTGCGTCAAACCTTTTATATACACTCGGATAGTATATCTTGTTCAGGCATTCAATCTTTTCGCCGAGACTGAACAGATACATTCCTTGTTTTATGAGGTTTTCAGGAAGAAGAATAGCAGCTCCAAGCGTGTTTGCCTGCCATTCCTCCCAATCAGATATTGGCTTATTCCTCTCGGAATTTGCCTTGTAATAATGTACTCCGGCAGATTTCTGTGTTACACCGTAATCATTCGGGAACAACATCTTAAATATCTGATGGCTGCCCTCGTGCATTAAGGTGAAATTCTTTCTGCCTTTCAGCTTGCTGTCAAAGTTCAAGTCCTTTTCCACAAGAACGGTTTTCCCGTCCAAAAAGAAAAAGGCTTCGTTATCATCATCTTCAAATACCTGAACACCCATTTCCGTAAATGAGGTCATTCCGAGAATACTACCGTCATAGGATAGGTGCTGATATTCGACATTCAATCCGAGAACCTTCTCCAAGAGAAGCTCCGGGTCAATTCTGTATATTGGTGTGTTACGGACATCGGGAAGTGCCATATATGCCTGAACATACTTGTCGGCTATCGCTTCGATGTCAAATCTCGATAAATGTTTCAAGTTACAAAACCTCCTACCATTAGGATTTTGCTTCTACAAACCACTTTCCGTTTTCTTCGTCGAACAGAAATGTGGGCTTGCCGCAAATCTGTACCGTGTAGCGAATACCGGTTCCTCCGACTTTGGTGGAAGCCGCACGGCATTTCTGAATTACACGGTCTATCTCATATTTTTCATCATTCTCAAACTTGATGAAATTCGGACGAGCCGTTCCATCAGGTCTGTGTGTTACATTTACTTCAACATAAACTTTTCTTCTATCGGATTCCATTTCTATACCTCGTAATTTCTCAAAGTCAAAACTAATCTTCCCAAGTGCTTGTATCCGTCGATGTTCTTATCCGACACCCTGTACTTGGGTCGGTCATCTCCGGCAGTATTGATGTAACAGGAAAGCCTTCCTTTCTTAAAGCGTTTTTTTTGGTCAAAGAACAGGAACATTCCCTCATATATACCGTAGTCGGTAAAATGGTTTCCGCCGTCCGCACGGAAGATAACAATATCTTCGCTGCACCCCTGCAAAAAGCAGTCGGGCATCGTAACATAAGCCGTAACCTCTTTTTCGTCAATCACATTTAGACCTCCTTAACCAACCATACCTGTCGGCATAGTGATTTCGGCTTTTTCCGGTGGTAGCCGCAAGTTCTGACACAGAACCCCATTCCTTATGCTGTCCTTTCCGAAACGCCGTCTGATTTCTTCAACACACTTTTCCATTCTCTCCAGTTTGTCCTGCTTGGCAGCGTCCATAAACATATCTATTTGACGGGGCGTGTCTTGTGGAACAAGATTTATGGCTTGTACCGTCACAGAACGGATAGGGTTATTCCACCCATATCTTTTTTCAAACAACTGAAAAGCGGTCTTTGCAATAATCATCGGAGACTGTGTAGGAAGTGCAATCTTCGTCTGCCACTGCCTTGTATTGAGCGTGTTGTCTCTAATATGTATTGCGACACCTTCTGCACTCAGCCCGTGAACACGGAGCTTGTGCCCGATGTCTTGGGTTAATTCGAGAAATACGGGCCACACCTGCTCCGGTTTCTCTAAGTCTGCAACTGTTGTTATACCGTGTCCTACACTTTTTATAGGGGAAACGAAGTCTTTCTTGGCAACAAGGGAAAGGTCGTTGCCGTTGGCATAGTTCCATAAAACTACTCCGTTCTTTCCTAATCTTCTGCGTAAGAACTCAGGGTCGGTATTCGCTAAATCCCCGATGGTACGAATACAATAGCTGTCAAGCACTCGCTGGGTTGCCCGTCCTACACCGAGCAGGTCAGCGGCAGGAAGTCCCCAAATCTTTTCTTTGAATGTGTCCTTTGGTATTACGGTTACTGCGTCCGGTTTCTTCATATCCGAGCCGAGCTTCGCAAATATCTTATTAAAGGAAACACCCACAGAAATCGTCAAGCCGAGTTCAAACTTCATCGTTTCACGAATTTCATTTGCCACCTTTTCCGGCGAACCGAAAAGGCTTTCCGTCCCGCTAATATCCAGCCAACACTCGTCCATACCATACGGTTCAACTTGGTCGGTATATCGCTCATAAACGCTTCTCGCAAGCTTTGAGTATTTGATATACTCCTCATAATGGGGCGGTACTACAACCAAGTCCTTGCACTTCTGTTTAGCTTGCCATACTGCGTCCCCGGTTTTCACATCAAAAGCCTTTGCTTTGTAGTTCTTCGCAAGCACGATACCGTGTCGTTCCTCAACAGAGCCGCAGACAGCAATCGGATATTTCTTCAATGCGGGGTCGAGCATACATTCGACGCTGGCATAGAAGTTATTCATATCACAATGAAGTATGCTTCGTAACATTTTTAGAACCCCCTTGACATTTTGGGTAGTTTGGTGTACACTATGTGTAGTTCAACTTCCCAATTCATATTATATACACTTTAACTGTACTTGTCAAGAGCAAATGGGTAGTTCAACTGTAAATATTCTTTTAAGGAGTGAAATCACAATGACATTCGGTGAAAAAGTCAAGGCTGAAAGAACAAAGCTTGGTATGAGTCAAGATGAGTTGGCAGCTAAAATCGGCGTAACCCGACGCATAATTGGTTCTTATGAAAATGATAAATCCCGTCCGAGAGGAATGGAAAGATATAAGAAACTGGCAGAATCCTTAAATGTAAATGTGAATTATCTGCTGTCTGAGGATGACGCTTTCATTGCTGATGTAGAGGATAAATACGGACGCAGAGGGGCAAGACAGGCTCAGGAGTTGCTTGCAGAAGTTACCGGTCTGTTTGCCGGCGGCGAAATGGCTGACGAGGATATGCGTGAAATGGTTGACGCCATCCAGGAAGCTTACCTCATTGCAAAGAAGAATAACAAAAAATACACCCCGAAGAAATATCGCAAAGACGAATAATCTCCAGAGTGTAACTGTCCGTTTTATGGAACATCTATTTTGTTATGATTAAGATAGGATAGAGCCTGATTTGATTATCCTACAAGGAGGTGAGCCGGTTGGGGTATTACACTACGGCTGAGATTGTAAAAATCGTAAACAAGCTCATTGACCGCTGCGGCACTCGTGACCCGTACAAGGTTGCACAGGAGCTTGGTATCCACATTCTCTATCGTGATTTTGACAAGCAGCGTGGAGCATACAAGGTTATTCTGAAGAACCGTTTTATTTTCCTGAAGAATAATATGCACCCGGTTATAGAACGAATTGTACTTTGGCACGAAATCGGTCACGATGTACTGCACCGACAGGAAGCAGTAGCTGCCGGTGGATTTCAAGAGTTTAATATATTTGAAATGCGTGAAAACCGTATGGAGTATGAAGCCAACACCTTCGCTGCTCAGGCTTCGCTGCCGGACGACACGATATTAGAGTACATAGAGCAAGGTTTCGACATTCAGCAGATTGCCAGAGCTATGGAATCTGACATTAACCTCATTGCTTTCAAAGTCGATACCTTGATTGCTCAGGGTTATCAGCTACGCAAGCAGGAACATAGGAACGATTTTCTGAAATACAATCGCAAAATGTAAGACCGTCAAGTCTCGAATGAGATTTGACGGTCTTTTGTATTTTGTCATATATCATCTTAATTGTTAGCAAATGCGTTCAACCCTTTTCTGCTGTTTTGCGACCAATTTGATATACTCATTCCTGTTCTGCCGGGTTACGCTATACAGCTCCGATTTCCAACGCTTCAGGTGGTTTAATACAAACACATTACCGGAGATTCTCTGCTTTTCAACATAGGCAACAGTTTCATTGTAATGAATATGCTATCTTTAAGCGTACGGATTTCATCAAACAATCCTTGTATGTTGTTCAGCTCATCGCACAATGCACCTGAGTTAGAACAAAGTTCGTCAATTATTTTATTCGTTGCTTCATACTTTCTCAGTGCTTTCTACAGCATCACGAAAATCAACTTAATCCCACAAAGAAGGGTCTTTTACGATACGCACTTCAACTCTTGAAATTTGCTCGTAATTAGGCAACGTCAGAGATGTTGAAAAAGTTTTATGACTGCTGATTTTCTCGCCAATTCTTTCATCGAAGTCAGTTCCTATCATTTCGTTATGCTCATTAAACACCATAACGATAATGAGTAGCCCTTTCTTTGTCTTTCCATCATATTCGCCATTCAACACAAAGTTTGATGTGTCATCATAGGAATAATCTTTGATAAAAGCAGCTCGGAAATTAGTAATACCGACTTTTTCATACTCCTCGTGATAGAGCACGATTCTGTCTTTAGGTAACTTTCCTTTTTCCTCCATAGAAGATATAGCTACTGCACCTTCAATTTGTGAAGCTGCACGAGTCGGTTGAGATTGACATCTAATTTCAGTTCTTCTTGCAACGTGACCATCATCAGATGTTGTCGCTGGAGCTGACTTTGCTTTGAGCATTAAGACTTCTGCTTCTGCTTTAAGTGCTTTAGCTTCTGCCATTGTAGCCTCTGCCTCTGCCATAATTGCCTCGGCTTCAGCCTTTGTTGCCTCTGCGTCTGCTTTTGTGGCTCTTGCCTCAGCCTTAGCGATTTCAAGTTCAGCTCTTGCCGCTAATAATTCTTCTTTTACATCAGCGGGGAGATTAGCAAGTGTCTTATTATCTATACTCATAATTCTACCCCCCCTGTGTTATTCTGATATTGCTATATGGATTTCTTTTGCTTGGCTTTTCTTAACGCCGTATATGCTAAACATAAACGGGAAGCCATTGAAAAAGGAATCTGGCTTTATAGCGTGAGTAACAAATCCAGAACCACCATAGGATTCGTTCTCCGTACTTTCGATAACATCGCCGTCCTTATCATATATACTACATACGAAAGAGAACTGCTTGTCTATTTTATCTGCAAAAATTTGTCCCATCACACGCAAGTGATTATCGTCCCAAAATCCATATAGAGCTAAATCTTTAACCCCAAATTCACGTTCTGTCTCATAATCACGAGTGAACATTTCTGGAGCAATTTGCATTGATTTATTATTTGCCATAATTATCTCCTATTCATCCGAAACTCGATTCGCAGTTAGCCACCGAATCCAGGTAGTGTTGATTTTCCAGTTCCAGTTCTTTTTCAAGAGCGACACGAAGTTTAATTGTTTGTGCGTTTAATTGCTCTTGTTTCTTCGTTAGGGTATCGTGTTCTGCCCTAAGATTCTTCTTTTCAGTAAACTGTAGGAAGTTTAACTGAGGAAGCCTTGCTTCAATTGCCACTAAGCGGTGTTGAACCGTCTTGATTTCTGATTCTAACTTCAATATCTCCGTATCATATTTTTTTCGTACGGAGGAAACTTCAATGTTATGATTTCTCAGAAGCTCATCTAAAAGAAGTTGGCGTCGTTCTGCTTCTTCACGAGCTTTTCGCTCAGCCTCTAAGCGTTCCTTTTCTCTCCGTTCAGCTTCAACTCGCTTTGCTTCTTCTTGTGCTTGGCGTTGAGCCTCTGCATCGAGCCTTCTCTGCGTTTCAATGTGAACAAGGTTGTCGTATTCAGTTGCCAACCGAATTGCTTCTTGGCGTTTCTTATCAGCAAGTTCTCTCTTTTCCTTGGCAAACAAGCGCTTTTGCTCTGCTTCAATTCCGAGCTGATTAGCAGTTGCATTACTACGTTCAAGAGCGAGCATAGCTTCTTTGGCTTGTTCACGACGTTTCTTTTCTTGTTGAACCAAAGCGGTGTATGCTGCTGATTCTCGTTCAGACTTCACTCGTTTAATATCTGCAATGCCACGCTTTTCTTCAGCCGCAGCACGTTTTCTTTTGGCATCTTCGGCTAAACGCAATGCCTCGCTTTCCGCATCATTAAAAGCAACATCGGAGGAGACAACAGGTTTTTCAACAGCAACAACATCCATTGGGGGTGCTATATTTTTCGTCGGAGCACTTTGTGGCGCTCTGGGTTTTGGAGTGTGTGTTACCCTCTTAGATGGAGCGACTTCATCTTGTGATTCTTCTTCATCCGCTATTTTTTGACGGCTTTCCAACCATTTAACCATAAGAATTGGGTCGTCATAAATAGCCGGGTCTATATCTTCATCATCCTCAAACTCGTCAATCTCGTCATATTCCTCGTCGAAATCATCGTTAAATTCCATATCTGGCAAAAACTGCTCCTCGTTTTCGCCGATTAGCTCAAGCTCAAAACTAATACGCTCAATTTCATCGGTAATATTTCGATAACTCACGGCATCGTCTGTGCCTTCATATCTTACAGCAACATAATCATAACCATACATATTCTCGTAATAAGAAAGGTTATCACGGATTGCTGTTTTTATATCTTCCTTCGTTATCTCGTCATCATATATGTAACTGCCTTCTGTTACTAGTTTTGGAACCATCATATCAATAGGCATCATCCCGTAAGATGCTTCTTCAAGGGAAATGGGATGGACGTAATATTCTCTTGCAATAGCATAAATTAAATCTTCAAAATACTCGTCGCAAGAGTGAAGGGACATATTCTCAATCGCAAAACGCTCAACTACATCATCATAATCATCGGAGATTTCAAACCAATCCGAAAGAATGTGAGACTTTGTATCGTCAGCGAATGAGAAAACAAAGTGGTTCTTGTTTTTGAATAAAACTATACTGTGGTTGTTACTCCAAAACTTTTGTAGCAAGTGATGAATGTCTGCAACTTCCTGGCTTCTTGAAGATTCAGAGAAGTTTACTGTAACAGAATAGAATTGAACTTTTTCTGTCAATTCATCAACTACACCCGCCCATTTAACTTCCATAAGTAACGACACATTATCTATGGACGAAAGGAGAGCACGGTCTATGCTTGAAATAATAACATTCTTTTTTGAGTCAATATATAATGTCTTATTGGAACTGTGATTAACATACATAGGCGAGGGGGTAATCATATGCCCAGCCGCTACAAGCATAGATGAAGCGTATTCGTAAAACTGGTTATCTTGCATATAATTATCCCCCCTTTCTGTTTGATTCATTATGATTTAGCCAAGTAATTTTGCAAGTTCATCCTCATAGGAAAGTCCTGCGATTTCCTGTCGGAAAGTAGAGAGAACCTCAAAGGCTTTATTTAGGTAATCCTCTCTGGTTGAGCATCCCTCGGTAAACTGCTCGTACATTTCTTCAATGCCTCCACGGACATAAGAATGGAACAATTCCATATTCTTCGCCAATTCTTCCTTCTTATCTTCCTGCACGTCATATCTAAACGCACGGTCAACACGAACATTGGGTTCCAATGTTGTTGTCTTGTCAAGCAGCATTACCATTCGGTATATAAAAACACAATTCTCACGCTCAGTAGCATAAGCATCAGCGTAAATTCTTGCTCTGTCATCAGAACCGGAGTCCTTTGGGGCTGTCCGCTCATATAAGAGTCCCCAAATAGCGGCGTTCATATAAACATCGATATATCTCTCAAAAATTCTTGCGGCGGTAGGAGCGGCTTCATCAGCATCTTTCGCACCGGAGTTTTTCGCAGCCAGAAACTTCAAATAGGTTGCGTGTTTGCCGTTTATTGTATAATCGTTTTCAAACATTAGAAGTCCCTCCTTACTGCAAAACTGTGTGAGTTTCGCTTAGTTTCTTGAGTTCATATTGCTTGCCAACACGAGTTGCCATAACGGGCTCGGCGTATCTCCAGTCTTTCTGCATTACGAACATAATAACCTGTTCAGCAATTTCGGGCAGAACCTTGGAAATGTTAGCAGTATGCGTTTCGTCAGCATTAGAGAACGGTGCGTCCATTACAAGCGGATACGGCTCAGAGGAAAGATTAAATCCTTCTTCTCCTGCATTAGCAATGAGCTTTTCCTTTGCAAGTGCAACAAGACCAGCAATAAATGCAAAGCTCTTAACACGGTTGGAACCTTCAGATTCACCTGCGGCAACTTCTTTATCTTCGATTGTGGTCAAAAGTGTAACCTGGTACTTCTGGTCGATAGAGACACGTCTGTGACCGTGATACATCTGTTCAAAGATATTATTAACCTTCATTTCAAGAGCTTCTCTAATAAAGGCTTCCTTTTCTTTGTATGTAGAGGACAGCCAATCAAGGATTTCCTCTGCATACTTGATAAGCAGCATCGTTTCCTTGTTCTTTCCAGAGACAGCAATTAAGCTATCATATACCTTCTTGTATCGCTCAATTTCACTTTTAAGAGTGGCATCGTCACGAATTAAGCGTTCCTTCTTGGCATTCAAGTCTCTGAGTCGGCTTTTAACATCAATAAGTTCCGTTTCGTACTTCTTCATATTGTCTTTGCCCTTGATTTGAATGCTAATATCAGCAAGCTCATCCTCCCATTCTTGGATTCTTGCTTTGGAGCGATAAATCTCTTGATAACGAGAAGTTAAGCTTTCAAATATATGGTCGGCATCGCGAGAAAATGAGCTAAGTTTCTCTCTGTAATGACGAACTGTGTTTCCGATTGATTCCGGGGGAACATAGTTCAATTCTTCCATCAAATGATTGTACGCATCATTGCCCTCGCAAAGTTCCGTACCACAAATACAACGACCTCTCTTTAACAACTCAAGAATAGTGGGAGCTGTAAGGTCTCGTACCCCCTTGTCATCAATCTTTATAGCTGCGAGGAAATCGTTAGCTTGTCCCAACAGAGGTTGTGCGAACATCTGCAATGAACCCTTGCTGAAATCCTTAAAGAACAAGGAAATTGTACTTTCCAGAGTTGAACGCTCGGTACTAAGGCGACGTTCCAAATCTTCCTTTTTCTTTTGCAAGGTAGCGGTTGTCTGATTATCTCTCAAAATATCGTCAAGCTGCTCTTTACGAACTTCATATTGACCAATCTGAGACGCACAAGTATCAATCTGTGTTTTGATTGCTTCACGCTTTGCTTCAGAACTCTGAATCATATCAAGAGCACCACGAGCCTTTTCGTCACCGTCAAGGTCCATAGCTCCGTACAATTTACCAAGGACAGTTTTTTTATTTCCTTTTGTTCCAATATGTTTAATTGCGGTGTCCATAATAGACAGACCCAGCAAACCCTTAACTGCGTCTGCTACGTCTTTTCTTGTGCTGATACTTCTAACACGCTCTGTATCGAAGAAGAAGTAGGTAGAGAGGTCTTGCGGCAGAATGTTCTCAATAACCTTTTGAACCTCTGTTGCACGAACAGATTCCATCTGTCCATCTTCTTGTTTGTAAGAAACCTTCACCTGTGCTTTTTTCATACCGGTAACTTTGCCATTAGCACAGGAGTAGGTTTGTGAGCGAGAAATTACATAGTCAACACCATTATGAATAACGCAGATTTCAACGGAAACTGTTTCCGTGTCGCCATTATTCATTTCATTAGCGACTTCCAAGTTCAAAAGGAAATCGGGGTTGTTATCGAACGTAACTGTTTCATAGAAACACCAGTTAAACGCCTGCAGAAGGGTAGTTTTACCAAAAGTGTTATCACCCAAAATGATAGTTACGTTCTGTTCAGGGTCACAGGAGAAGTCAACTGCTGTAATCTCTTTGAACTGTCTAAAGTTCTGCATTTTTAGAGACTTTATAAGCATTGTCCTTCCTCCTTAAAATCCTTTTTTCGCCACAGAAGTAATAATCTTACGAATGTGCTCAACCATTTCATCTGTGGTTTTTTCTCTTGTTCTAAGATTCGCTTGCTCCGCACGCAAAATCTTAACTTTCATTTCATTTAGCTTTTTAGGGTCGATTCCATTTTCATTAGACATAATCCTCGTCCTCCAAATCTTCCGTGTCAAATTCTATTCCGTAAGCACTTTGAATCTGAGAAATCAAATCATCAGAATCAAAGGGATTTTCTGCGATAGCCGCAAAGTCTTTCATTCGCACTATTTCTCTTAATGCCAAAGACTTTCCGCTTTCTAATACCTCCGGTTCTACTTGGTCCGTAAGTTCCAAGGCAAACGGGAGCGTAATAAAGTCGTAAATAACAGCATGAGTTTTTCCCTTAAATAAGCGAAGAACTCTGCCACGGCGCTGCACATATTCCTTAGGGTTAGTGCTACTCGCCAAGATAAATGCAGTTTTGATGCTGGGAATGTTTACACCTTCGTCAAGACAGCGAATAGCTACAACTGCCTGCAGGTGTTCACCCTCATCGAAGTCAGCCTTTATACGCTCTCTTTCTGCAGCATCTTCTTCGGAAGTGAATTTGGAAACTCTCATTCCCAATTCATTGCCTAACAAGTCGGCAACAAGGTCAATCTGTCTAATGTCATCAGCGTGAGCTTTTCCTTCCTTGTAATCCACATCGTGCATAGTAGTAGCTCCGCAATAGACCAACATATGATTATCGTCTTTATAATCTTGCATTAAGCGTCGCAGAACATCTATTTTTTCAACTGCACCCGAAACAAGTCGAGCTCGCTTGATAAGAAGCATCTTGGCATACTCGCTAAGTACAACCTTTCCACGTTTGTCTGGATGGACGTTTTTCCTTATCTTTGCAGTAAGGTCTAAGTATTCCTCAAGCTCGGTTTCACTTAAAGATACAACAACGGGATAGTAATAGTAAGGAGTGAGCATTTTGTTATCAATGGCATCCTTCAAAGTGTATTCAATACACTTTTCTCCGAAGTAGGCATACAATTTGCTTGTGCCCTCTGGGTCGCCGTATCTATCAATCGTTGCAGAGAGTGCAAGACGATACTTCATATTGTCCATAAGCGTAGTGCTAAGATTTTCAGCACCGAAGTTATGGGCTTCATCGACAACAAGAAGCACATTACCACGCATCTTCTTTACAATTCCTTGCACATAGTCGCTGGAGAACGTTGCATTTGTAGTAACAACGCAAAAATGATTTTGCACTCCAATGTTAAAACTTGTAGCGGCAGTTTTAAGTCTTTCTTTCCAGTTCCTTTGTGCTGAAGCAGAATAGCAGACGATAGGTTTCATACCAAAGGCAACAATGTCATCTTTCCATTGTTCCACAAGATGCTGGTATGGGCACACGATGAATACTGCCAGGTTGTTTGATGTCGCTTTGTATAAGGTTGCAATAGCAGCCAATGCAGTATAGGTTTTACCAGTGCCTGTAGCCATATCAAAGATGCCACGGTAATCCTTTTCAGCCCAACTATTGATTGCTTCGATTTGATATGGACGCATTTTTACTTCAGAAGGGATGTGAGGTCCGTTATCTGCTTTAGTAGCAAAGCTTTCATCATTGGATTCGGCATCAAATGATTTTTCATCCAAACTAAGGTCGGTATTATTATCTGTGCGATACTTTTTAACAATAAGGTCGGCAACTTTTGGGAAATCACGAACTCTGATGCTCGGCTCATAGTCATTCCACATGGCATTAAAAGCTGCTTGCTTTGCCATAACACGGTTTTCATCGCTCGTCCACGAAGTGAAAACATCAACTGCTTCGTAGTTCTGCCTAAACGCATTGAAGCTCTCGTTCATCGAGCCGGAAAAGGCGATGATATTTTGGTCGTTGTCATACATCAACCCCATTTTCTCGTGAAACATACCCACTGTGTTGTCTGTTTCTAAAAATGCGATTTTGATTTCAAGAACGCCAGCGGCGATTAAATTTGACAACAAATTGAGCCGTGCCGTTTCCTCGGCTCCGATTGGCTCAGACAACTGCCGAATTAAGGCTTCTTCAATAACATCGTCACGGCGTTTTAATCCGTTGTTTATTGCTTCAATATCATTAGCCGATAAATGAGGAGATGCGATGAGCTGGATTTTTCCGCCATTTTTTACGAGACCACATATACCGGCAGACATTTCTACAAGCGCTGTTGAAGAAAAGAATCCAACCGCCCGTTTGTAAAGTACAGACTGCTTCAAAACGGGAACGTAGAAATCTTTAATCACGTTATCAAGTCGAGAACGATACTCTGACTTAATATCAATGTTTTGAAATCCCATTAGTCCATCTCCTTACTTATAAGTTTTCTTCAATATAATCAAGCACGTTAATGAGTGCTTGATAATCTTCTTCGGTTGTAAAATAGCTTGTACTAAATCGGATTGTTCCTGCAGGATAAGTCTGCATAAACTCGTGTGCAAGAGGAGCGCATTGAAGTCCTGTTCGGACAGCAACTCCTGCCTTATCAAATATTGTTCCTGCACTATCACTACTCATCCCATCAATCAAGCAAGAGACTATTCCGACATACTTGTTTTCTGGATAGTTACCGACGACTTTGATAAACCAATAATTATGAAGAATATCGAGAAGTCGATTTCTGTTTTCTTTCTCTTTCTTACAGAGAACATCAACCGTTGTTTCTAAAACCCACCCTAATGCTGCATACAAGCCTGCGATTCCGACAATGTTCAGTGTTCCCATTTCATATTTCTCTGGTAAAGCAGACGGCATATCTTGGTTTGCAGAATCGTATCCGGTTCCACCATACAAGACTTCGGGGAGGGGAATTTCCGGCTTCATAACAAAGCCGGAAATTCCCGTCGGACCATATAGTGTTTTATGCCCTGCAAAAACAGCAAAGTCAAAAATATCCATACCGATATTGGTATCTACAAGACCGGCTGTTTGTGCCATATCGAGCACGGTTACTGCCTTGAACTTTTTCGCAAGAGCAAATATGTCCTCGGCGGGTGCGACCAATCCAAAAGCGTTGCTTGCGTGACTTAATATAATCAACTCCGGTGCAGTGCTCTCAAATTGATAACGTATTCTTTCAAGGTCGTAACTCATTTCGTTTGTTACGGAAAGTTTATGAACCTTGATTTTTCCTACTTTTTCGTAGGAATGTAGAGTACGAGTTACTGCGTTATGTTCAAAGGGGCTTATATAAACATTTGTTACTCCGGTTTTGATTATACCTTGAATAATCATATTCAAAGCAATTGTCGCCGTTGGAGTGAATATCACTTGTTTAGCAGGACAATGTAAGAGTTCTTGAATACGTCCTCTTGTTTTAGCAATTAAGTTGCCTGCGGATACAGCACCTTCGTAAGTGCCTCGACCGGCACTTGCACCATTGGACTTGTAAAAATCATTCATAAACGAGTAAACGACATCCGGCTTCGGGTAAGTTGTTGCGGCGTTATCAAAGTATGCCATATCCAATCCCTCCTTTAACATAATTTTTTCAGCACTTCCATTAGAATTTGGCGTTTTTCTTGTTCGGAAATAGAGTGTCCCATTGACTCAATATCGGATGTAATTGCATTAAGTAGCAACTTTCCTCGCTTGGTAATTTCAACTCGTTCAAAGCGTTTAGTTGAAGATGTGCCGGATTCATCAATGAATGTAACTTGATAATTATTTTCCGCTTCCGCTTCGGTTTTTTCCTCGGCTTTTGCGTGATACTGTTCAGCGGTATCTTTATATCGGGAAACATTGCGTGTGAAACGTTCGTGCGTGCTGTCGTCCCAATCCTCAAGACGAAGGTCAGTAGCAATCTTTGCAAGCCGTGCTATGAAAGTATCTTCATCATTCGTAACAGAACGGAACAGCATAAGACACTTCTCGGTTCCGTCTGGGAACAACTGCTCAAAGACCGTTGCATCAAGAGCCTCACACCAATCCTTAATGACAGATGCCAGAGAAGTCATTTCAAATCGTTTACTCTTTGAAGAACCAAACAGCTCCTTGACTTCCTGTATCAGAGAGGAACGCAAGGTATCCATTACAGAATCAAAATAGTTTTTTGCTGCAGCTACGTTCTCATACACACCAGGTGTAAATTCTGCTGCATAACCAAATGCCTCTGGCATTTTCTCAAAAAGAAACTCGTGGGCACCTACATTTTGTCTTAAAAGACGAACGAACGACAAGTAGCGTTTATCGACTTTATCACCAGAGATTGTCTTTTTGATTTCTTTTGCATATTTCGGCAAAGACATATACCAGCGACGCATCGCCGTCACAACGTACTCGTAGGAGTTGTTTGCTTTTTCTGCATCAATAATGTGCTCTTTGAAAAGCGCAGCAAGGTTATTGACAAACTGTTCCTTTTCGGGATTCCAATCCAAATAGCTTATATAGAAGTTCTTTGGTTCGGCATTAATTTGAAGCAGGGTATCTGTAGATGTTGCCACCTGTCCAAACCTGTCCGTAATAAGAACACTTTGCTTGAATTCATGTATAACCGCCGCAAGGTAAATAGGAATCAATCCCTTACGCAAACCAATATGGTGTTCAGCGCTTGTAAGGCGATAATATAAGTCATCGAAGCAGCTCTTTCCGGTTTTTCTTGACTCTCTGATAAACTCAACCATTGTGTTAAGCACATTGGCAAGCTCTTTATCGTCCGGACAGAGGTTGATTTGAGAAACGCCCATATCATTTGTGAGCACACCGGTGCGAACTAAGGTGCTTCTCATTATTGACACTTCTTGTCCAGAGCCAGTCAATCCAAGCCCCTTTTCTAGCTCACTTCTCAGTAATCCAGAAATGATTTTACTTCTGCTGTTATAGGCGATAGAGGTAATATCATCTTTATTGATAGCCTCATTGTTGATTACAGGAGTTAAAGAAAATTCTCTGTCGCATATGTCAGAAAGTAAACCTGTTAATGCAGATTTTCTGCTGATATGCTGCTCCGAGCCATCATAAATATACCGAGACTTAAAGGTTTCCGGCTGGGTATATCCTTGTATAAATGTGGCAATTACTTCCCGAAGGTCCTCATAGACCACATCGTATTCGTCAAACAACACTTTATCATCGGTAGCCGCTTCACGCAGAACCGAAACAGCATTAAACTCCGCCACCACATCATCGATTTTGCTGAACTTCTTGGGCACGATAAATACTGCCTGCGAAGCATTAACGCTGGTGGAGAGAAGCGTGTTCCGAATTGTCGAAATAGAGGCGTTACTGTTCGGAATTATGCCAAAAACCACTCCATCGCCAGGTATGGTTTCAGCTTTGAGATTCCAGTTGGTATCACTTTCAACCTCGTCCTCGCCAATAAACACAAATGAAAAATATCGAGTCATTTCCTTCTGGTCATTATAGCGAGAAGGATAAATATATCCGTCAAAATTTGCTTTATTCAAAGTGTCTTTGAGCGAAGTCTTTCCGCTTTGAGTAGCAATCATATCAGAAATCTTCTTACGAATATCCACTCCAGATGTTTGCTTGAGGCGAAGGTAATTATTGCTACGCTTCAAATAAATGACATATTCTTTTTCGATTAGATTGTCAATCGCTCGCTCAACATCTTCGACAGCGTAATCAATAGAGTAAATACCAACCAGCTCATCACGAGTAGGAGCCAACTTTTCAAACTGTTCGAGGGTGTAAATCAGAGACAGTGTCTTGACAATTTTACATTCAATCGTAGTCGTATCCAGCTTTGCGAGAATCATCGAAGTAAGTTGATATGTTTTGTACAGCTCACTTGAATATGGTTCCTTCTTGAAAAGAGGCTCAAAATAATCAAAGATTAAGTCTGGCGTAATAACGCTAAACTTTTTATCATCGTATGTTTCCAAAAAGCTCGGCAGAGTAGAAGTGCCTTTTGCAGACAAAAATGTAAAGAGGGTCCTTTCATTTTGAGCAACGCACTCGGAAAGACGAGGAAGGATAAACGTGGATACCGGATGTAACGGATAACACGAACCAACAATATTTTTAACGGCATTAGCACCCATTTCAGAGAATATGGGATGGGCTTCATAACGACGAACTATGCTGTCAAAATTTCCTGCATAAGTCTGACAAAACTCACTCCACATATCCGTTTTTTTCTGGATTACAGATGCAATTATTTCATAGGTTTGAGCAAAGTTGTTGTTCAAATGAACGTGGGTGAAACGCTCGGAAACACCTCGCCATCCATCTACCTTTTGCTTCGGCAAAGTATCAATGTAGTTGGAAATTTCCTTGTGAGAAATAAGAAGAAGGTGCATCTGAGCTGTACCACTTCGATTACATTTCTCAGCGAAATCTTGAAGCATCTTCGTATCACTTACAGAAGCCTCAGAAATATTTGCTTCAAGGTACTTGCTGAACTCATCATAAATTACATATACGCCTGTATAGCCTTTACCCCGTAGACTTTTTACAACACCTTCATAGAGTTCAACAACATCAAAGCCAAGGAAAGGGTTGAAAACGCTGCCTGCAGTAAGAGTAGGATAAATACGCTCAAACTGCTCATAAGCAACGATGTTATAATCGTCAAGTTCAGAAATAAACTTTCCGACCGGCATATCCAACGCATCTTTTAGTTTTGCATAGGTGTCTGGGAAATCCTTTTCCCATCTTTCTATTGCTGCAATAGCTGCCTTGTAGTTGGTTTCTGGCATAACGTCTAAAAGGTCATTTTCTGCCAATGTTCGTTGAAGGGCAAGTAAAAATGCCTGGGTCAGACTCGTGTTACTGCCAGATATAATAATGGGAAGTATTTTATTGTTGCTTTCGTAATAGTTCTCAACAATGCTCTGAAGCTGCGGATTTTCCTTGATTTTAGGCAAAGTTTTTTCAAACAATGAAATATCACGCTTCATCAGCATTGCCATAATTGTAAGCACAATATGGGACTTGCCCTTACCATATGCTCCAATCAAAACTCTTGCTCGGTCTGTTGATGTGCTTCGTGTACTCAACAGAATATCTTCGAGGAGTTCAAGAGCTGACTTGGTTGGTATAAAGTTTTTAAGTTTGTCGTCATTGGTTAAATCGTACCCTATATTGACAGAGTATTGAAATCCCGATGCGACGGAAATCATTTCGCTCATATCAAACTGCTCCTCAAATTTACTCGTTCAAGCTAGAATAGTATGTATCAACACACTCCTGGAATGTTTTCTCAGAGTTTACCTTTATGACATCCAAGCCAGCTGTTCTTATAATCTTTATTTCACCGATTTTTTCGATATTACGAAGAACATCGAGCATAGTGATTGCGTCAAGATTGAACACTCTACCGATATTGCACGGAGCAGTAAGTAGCTCGTTCAAACTTAATTCTTTCCGTCCTTGTGCTTGCTCCTGAATAACAGCCAAAGCAACCCAAGGATTTATAGATGCGGGAGAAGGAATAACCTTTTTGTAAGTTTTCTTTGCTTTGTTGACAACATCTATTAGTCCAAGCTCACCAAGAGGGCTGTCAATGTTGTTTTCGGGGCTCTCTTTCGCTGTTCCACTTCTATGCCGAGGGAGATAGGTGTTGACGATACAAGTAAAATCATCATTCAAGGAGCGTATCGCCACAGGTGTTCCATCACCATTCATCAGTACGTAGTTCTGAAGATTGGAAACGAAATCTTCCTTTGAAAACTCGGACATCGAAAATTCATTGAAGAAGTAGTACCAAGCTGTCGCCTCGGAAGCATTTGAAGCGAGCTTGTACTGTAAAAGAAACAACGTTCCCATTTCTTCTATAAAGCGGTCGTGCTCAAACACAGATTTACCAAAATCAGTAAAGCTCTGTATTCTGCGACCAGATGTGGGTTCCTGGGTAAGCCCAACGGTTTGAAGCCAGTATCTGAGAGCTTTGACCATATTAGAGCCAATACCCAAAACATCCATAGGGTTCTCGGTTTTATCAACAAAGATGTCTGGCTTTATGTGAACATATTTCATTCCTTTACTCAACCACCCTTTACGAATAAAGAATGTGTCGTGTGCTCTAAATTTCATGGTCATACTCATACCTCAGTTCTTCATTTATCGTTGACGGTCACTTAGTACGCAGGTATTTATCCATCATACAACCACCATCCAAATACTTAGGAGTAACGCACATTTTACAGCGAACACACTTATCTGGATTGATGTAGTAATTATCTCCGACAATAGAGATTGCTCCTGCTTTACACAAAGACTCACATTTAAGACATTTTCTACAAGCATTGAACTTGCGGATTTGATAGCTTACCATTCGCTGCAAGTCATCGTGATTTGCAACATTCATAGTTCGTATCTTTACTGCATAGTCATATCCTTCTTGACCGAAAGGCTGGATTGATAAAATAGGTACATTAGTTCTCACATCAAGAACTAAAACCTCGTTAAGTAGTTTTTGTCCAAGTTCGGGAGCAACACGTCCAAACGGAGTGAACATACCGATTAAATCATCATCCATAGGCTTTGTGAGTCGATATATCTTTGCGTGTTCTTCAGTCGTACAATTCGTAAACCGAATCTTGACGTCACCGGCAGAGGCGAGACCGTTGCCACCTTGCCGTGCTTTCCATTTACCCGTGTCCACATAAACCTCTGGGTCGGGCTTGCCTATTTTTTCGGCAAATGAAATCAAGAAATCACGCCACTTTTTTGATTGTTCAGGCATATAAATTCGGGATAAAAACTGTGCTCTCTGATTGTTGTTAGGACAACACCAACATCCTACACGGTCATAACCAAGACGATATGCCTCATTAAAGTCAATTTTCTCTGCCAAGATGTACAGCCAAATATCAATGTCTTTCCAAAAGAAAATAGGAGAAGCTACTGTTTGCTGTTGAATTTTAACCGATTCAGCATCATCCTCGATACGGTTGTACTTACTTCTGCTTACAGATTCGGATTTGCGAATACCGTAGAAAGTGAGTATTCGTGCATCCCTATATAGTTTATTGATGATACGAGTGATTGGTCCCGTCTTAAACATAGAGCAGCACCACCGCATCATACGAGCTGGCGGTCCAATATCCTCGCAGACGTCATAAAAGTCTTGCTCGTTATTTTTGGCTATCCAAAAACATTGCTTGTGCGCTTCATTAAAGCGTTGAGCATATTGGATAGTATAAGGAAACTCAAGAGTTGTATTACCGAAGATGTGCGTAAGCTCTGGATTACTGAGCGCTTTTGTTACAATATCAGCGGTAACGGTCGAATCCTTTCCACCCGAAAAGGAAACTACAATATGCTCCTCATCAAACTTGGAGGCAGCATCTTTTACAAAGTCATGGGCTTCATCTATCAGATAATGCAATCTGCTTTGATTCGCTGCCACAAAGTTTGCAATGTGCATATCAAAGAACTCGTATGTATTGTTAGGTTCTTCAGCCACAAGAACTTTTGAGATTGCATCAGCATCCGCAAGCTGAAATGTTTTGCTTGGAATATTGACAGCTTTTCCATCTATGTAATAACGACTATTTGCAGCCCATACAGATTTTTCTTTGTATTCGTGAGGAGGCAGTCCAAGCAATACTTCAAGCAACAATCTTTCTTGCGGAAATACCGGACGAAGGTCCGAACTCATATATTTGGCTTTTCTTCCGCAAAGAGGACAAGTCCCGACATCCGGTTGATTAACTGTTTGTATAACTGGAGTTTTACAATGGGAACACCAATACACTTCAACTGGAAGGTCCTCGACGGATTTCTCACCACAAATAGGGCAAATATCTTCATTTGTTTCAATATTACATTTCTTACACCACATAACCACTACCTCCTTTCTGACCAGTATTCTATTATAATAATTCTACCATTATAGGTGTCCAATAAAACGGACTTATTGACCTGTGGCACCAAGATACTCATCCAATTCTTCTGTGTCGATTTCAAAGGCTTTGAGCATAATGTCGGTGTCCGGATTTTTGTGGAACACAAGGAAGCAAGACATAAATCCGCCCCAAGTCAGTTTTCGCTTTCCGTTTTCGACTGCAACCAATGTTTGTCGGTTTACACCCATCATATCTGCTAACTTTGCTTGCGTAAGACCTGCTCTGGCTCTTAATGCAGGCAAGTTCTGCGTCATTTTGTCCATAAAGATTTCTTTTTGATTTTCGTTCATACTTTTTATCCTCCCACGCAGATAGGAAATACAAATTAGGAATACGCATAATAACCCCAACATACGTTGAAGTATTATAATTATACTAAATGTCGCACAATTTGTCAATATGCTACGTCGTTATAATGAAATATGTCGAAAAAAAGTTACAATTTCACATCGCCTGAACACTTGAGACAGATTTTTTCCAGCACAAATTGCTTTTAACATTTCTTCTTGCACTTCCTTAACTGATACTCCGTGCGTCTTTTCTTCTTTCTTGATGACGTTCATTTGTAACTCCTCCATACAATAAATATTAGTGTGTTATCATCGCTATTAGTTATAGTTATACACTATACTCATCGTGTGTACCTAGAAGATAGAGAAGTAACAGAATTTTAGAAATGTACTTGATGGCTGCTCTTGCGAACAGCCATCTTTTTTAATATGCAGGCATACCGTAGCCGAGTATCTCATAGTGACCGACAGAATAGTGGTTTATTCTTACGCTATCTCCTGAGTTGCCCTCTACCGTATAAACGATACCGTTCTCCACTTTTTGAACGATACCCGTATGGTCGGATTGACCGTCCTGCGGTCCTGACGAGCCTTTGTTGTCCCAATCAAAGAAGATAATCATACCGGGAGCAGGTTCTGCCGAGCCATCACTCCATTGTCCACGGTCTTTGAACCACTGCACTCCGTTTACACAACCGGCATATTTCGGGATAATACCGGAGTCGATATACCCACATTCGTTTGCACACCAAGATACAAAGCAGGCACACCATTCTACACGGGAGTTAAAGCCATACCAAGACCAGTAAGGCTGACCACCGACATTTCCAACCTGAGACAGTGCAACCGTAACGATTTGGTCATCGCTGTATCCGATACCGTAAAGCACTTGCGCCCATAGCTGATTATTCTCGTCTTGCAAAAGTTCTGCAAGGTAGTCTTTCTGCTCCTGATTAAATCCGTACATAGCTGCCATTTCATCAACAGTCTTATGCGATACTGTGATATACAGAAATGTTTCGGTAACGGTCGTTTCCGTCTGCACAATGTTTCCGTGTCCGTCGTCACTTTCTTCTATCTCCGTGTGAGACTTTGTTTCCGTTCGGGAGGAAATATCATTCATTTCCCAAAAAATATCTGATAGAAGCTGTTTCTTCGTTTCATCAACGGTCGTAACTTCCATCGGATTATCCGGGTCGGTATTCACTTTGACAGAATAGATCGCAAGCACATCTTTCCAAACGGCTCTGCTGCCACTCATTTCAAGCACATCATAACTGACGGAGTTCTTTTCCTGCTCCAATTTGTCGTCATATTCCTGATTGATTTCCTGAACAATCGTCGGCATTGACATACCGGTGCCGGAATCCTCTCCTGAAAAGAAAATTCCAAACACCGAACCGGCAATTAAAGCCACAAGGCAAAGAATGATGATAACAACCACCGCTACCCAGCCGCCGGCAGCGATAGCAGCTACCAAGCTTTTTACTGCGGCTATGATTGCCTTAACTGCGGCAACGGTAGCTTTGGCTGCGGCTTTTACGGTCGCAACAGTAGCTTTAGCGGTTGCTTTGGCTGCTTCCGCCGCTTTTTGCGAAGCCTTAACCGTAGCTTCCGCTGTTTTCTGTGCCGCCTTTGCAGCCTGCTGACTGGTCTTTATTGCCGTTTTTGCCGTCTGCTCAGCGGTCTTAACAGATTTCTGCGTTGTCTTTGCTACTTCCTTTTCAGCCAATTTAATGGTTTTCTTTCCGGAAGAAGAAACAGACTGCTTGACGGTTTTCTCCGCCGTATCCACGGTCTTAATGGCAGAACTGGTATTATGCGTGGTCTGTTTTCTCAGCGATTTCTCAGCTCGCTGCTGCTTGAAACGCTGAACTCCGTCTTTCGCATAGCGGATATTCTCTTTTGTGGTTTCAAGCCCCTTTCTTCCGGCTTTGTCAAAGACATACGCACCATCGTGAACAACCTCATCAATACCGACCTCCAGCTTATCTGAAGCGTATTCCTCGGCGGTATTGCTGTTGGCGTTCACTGACCGTTCAGCCTTTTCTTTTGTACTGATATATGCCTGCTTCATTTTCTGTGAAGCAACAGCAGCTTTATCAATCGTTCGTATCGTTCTCTTTGAACTGTCTTTCGTTTTAATATCAGCCATACAATCCCTCCTTCCTATGCAGGCTGCACGACTCTTTTGAATTTGGTTTTGCTTTCCTCAATAAATTCGTTTATCAACCTGCTTTCGGCTTTTGTTTCGGGATAAGCTGTTATGGTAATGGTTTTCGCATTCCAGTCCAGGGTATAGCTGTCAGCGGCGACATTGGTAATATGGTGCTTTGCCAGGAAGTCCCTGAGCCGTTTCATTTCTTCAATATCATCAGACATAATCACATTGACATAGGTTCTGTCTTTGGACATCTTCTCATTGACAAGGCAGGCAAGGGAACAGCCAACACCACCGGCAACCGCAACAACCAACATTGCGATTTCACTTTCTGCTGAAACAACTCTTTTCGTAATCCAAAAATAAATGAAGTCGGAAAGGATAACTGCAAATCCTGCAAGTATCCACCGACTTCGCTGTACCATTATGGTCTTTGTGGTACTCAGTGCGTTGTCCGCTACTTTAGCGACGAACAGCACAAGCAAGTATATAATGCTACTCATACACGATTCACACCTCCCGTTCTAAATCATTCATTGATGAGTTTTGCTACTACAACGAATCTGCCGTTCTTTCGTGAGTATTCACAGGTTGAAAGAGTAAGAAGCTTGTCTCCGTATTCGGCAGTCACGCCTGTATCATAAAGAGAGAGTTCCTGACACTTCTCAACATAGGCTGCAAACTCCTCCGGTGTTTCCGCATTGATGAACTGATAGTATTTGAAGTTTTCAGGACTGTCCGTATAAACCACGGTTTTGAACACGGCAATTACTTCATAGGTCTGTCTGTCGGTCAGCGTATCAAAGGATATTGTTTTGTGCTTTTCCCAAAAGTTCTTGTCCTTGAATTTCATAAGACCGGCGAACATAGAGCCGTCGTTCATATGATGACCGTAGATAATGATATTGTCGCTTGGCAGTTCCATATCGCAGTTTTCCTGAACATAAGGACAGCCGTAGTCGGTGTATGCCTTATCAAAGCCGTGCTTCAGATAGAAGTTCGGGTTGTCCTTTGACTGCATAACGGGATAATTGATTTTTGTGTCCTCAACCTTAATCCAGCCGTCCATATCGTTATTTTGCAGATAAAGCTCCTGATACTCCGGGATAAAGGTCTTTTCTTCGGAGTAGTTCATCGGCTCTGTGGTTTCTTCAGGCTCGGTCTCCACAACCTCAATCAGATTGTCGTACATCTCAGCCTGCTTTGCAGAGTCGTAATAGTGCTTGATGAGAAAACCTGAACTGACGGCAAATACAATACTGAAAGCACAGATTATGGCAATATAGATTTTGTTTTTCATAGGTGTTTCCTTTCTCTTTTACAGAATGGGGCAAGGGTTATACACCCTCGCCCGGTTTGGTTGTCATCAGCTTATACAGCTTCGTATTCTTCGGGAACTTGTTTGCAAACGGCACAAGCGAACTGCCGACCTTAATCAGTCCGTGTCCTGCGTCAACATTCGTGATATATGAAAGCTGGAGGTCGGAAATGTTAAGGAGCTTGGCAAGCTCAATTCTGTCGGTTGATGCCTGATTGAGCATAATCAAAAACTCGCTGTTTGCAAGCATAGTTCTTGCCGTATGGCTCTGTAAAAGGTCGTCCACATTCTGCGTAATGCCGGTGGCATAAGCACCGTACTTTCTTACACGCTTCCAAAGAGTAAACAGGAAGTTTGCGGAGTATTCGTGCTGGAACAGAAGATAGATTTCATCAATAAAGATGAATGTCTGCTTACCCTTAGCACGGTTCTGTGTAATACGGTTCAGAATAGAGTCGAGGACGACAAGCATACCGATAGGCATAAGCTGCTTGCCGAGGTCAAGAATGTCATAACAGATAAGTCGGTTATCCGTATCAACATTGGTTGGCTTTGCAAAGGTATTCAAAGAACCGTGAGTAAACAGCTCAATAGCAAGGGCGATTTCCTTTGCTTCCGGCTCGTCCTGTTTCAAAAGCTCCGCACGAAAATCCTGCAAGGTAGGAACAGTACCGGTATATTCTCTCTGCTGATAGTCTCGGTAAACACTTGCCGTACAACGGTCGATGATAGATTTCTGCTTTGCTCCGAGGTTTGTACCGCCGATGAGCTGTTCGCAGAGGGACATAATGAACTCGGATTTCAGGATAACCGGGTTTGCACCGTCACCGTATTCCTTGTTCATATCCATCGCATTGATATGGCTCGGCGAAGTGGCGGAAATATTGATGATTTCGCCACCGAGAGCCTTTACAAGCTGCGAATACTCTCGCTCAGGGTCGATGATAATAACATCTGCATTGGAGGAAAGAATGATGTTTTCAATCTCTCCCTTTGCCGCAAAGGATTTACCGCCGCCGGATACGCCGAGAATAAAAGAGTTGCCGTTGAGTAGCTGTCTGCGGTCGGCAATAATCATATTTTTACTGATGACATTCTGACCGTAGTAAATGCCGTTTTCGTGGTAAATGTCCTGAACTCTGAATGGGATAAATACCGCAAGGCTTTCTGTGGTAAGGGTTCTGAATGCGTCAATCTTGCGTGTTCCGAACGGCATAGCCGTATTCAGTCCGTCCATCTGCTGATACTTGAGAACGGCAAACTGGCACAAATGCTTTCTTGCAGTCGTAAGCAAAGCTTCGGTGTCGTTATCAAGCTGTTCTTTGGAGTCCGCAGTATGAACCATAGTGAGTACAGCGAACATCATTCGCTGATCACGAGTGGTGAGGTCATCAAGGAACTCCTTCATTTCCTTTTTCTGCTGTTCCATATCATACGGAACGGTGGCGGAAAAGTTGTTGTTCTGATTCTGCTTTCTCTGCCAGTTGGTAATGTTCGTCTCAACACCGAGCAGTCTGCTCTCTGCTTCTCTCACCGCTTCGTCGGTCGGAACGGGTACAATGTCAATGGACATCATCAGGTTGCGGTTCAGGTCGGTAAGCTCGGCTACCATACTGTCCTTGATATAGGAAGCGTACTCACGAAGAAAAAGGACTCTCCCGTAACGGTTTCCCATTTTGAAGTAGTCCTTTTCAAATTCCATTGTATCCGGGCAAACATAATCCTTGAAATCGTGTCCCTTTTTTCTCGTTTCCTTAATATTGAAGTGGTAGGCGGTTTCCTCCCCGACACGGAAGAAATCGTGGACAATTCTCAGCCTTTCATCGGTTTCAAGCTCCACACATTTGCTTCCGAGTCTTGCAAAGTGGGCAATAAGGTCAGCACCGACACGGGCAAAATAGGTTCTTGCGTCCTCCACGCTCTTTTTGTTAATGGAGATAGTAACATACTTATCCTGAACGATTGCATTTGCACCGGTCGCCTTGTCGAGAAGCATTTTGTTATATTCCTCTCGGTAAACATCAAGCTCATCGCCGGTTTCGGGGATAAGAATGGTTTTCTCAAAATCCAAACGGTTAAGCCGTCTGTTATTGATGGTCAGCTTTGTAGTAGCTCCGCTGTCAAGAGAGTTGAGAAGCTCGGAATATTCAAGGAACATCGCTTCCTTATCCTCACGGCTCGCTACGGCATAGTTAATATCCGTGAACTTGAAGCTCTTGGAATACTTGTCCTTGCCCACACGAAAAATGCCGTCGTCATAAATGGCGGTAATGGGAATACAATCCTGCACACCCTTTGGTACTACAAACTTTTCTTTGTCCTGCTTTAACAGGTTTGTAAGGGTTTTAATCATTGTTCTTATAAGCCTCCTTCTGTTTCTGTTCGATTGTCGGTTTCATCAATTCGTAATAGGTGTTGGTGGAATGAAAGACCAGCTTTTTTGGCATAAGGAACTCGGACTTTATCCACGCCCATATAAATTTCTCAGCCGTCATTCCGTTGTATTTCACAAAGCCGAGAGCCGCAAAAGGGGCAGCTCCCAAAATGCACACCCACGATACGGTTTCTGTTCCGAGGTACGGTTTTAGGAGGAAGTAAAGTCCTACCGCCACCGCACAGGCAAGAACAGAAAAAATGAACTGTCTGAGCGACAGTCCAAAAAACATTGACTCTGTGTAATTTCGTATCTCTCGGTTAATTTTGACTTCCATCAAAAGCTCCTTTCTCTGCGATATGCTTGTTTTGCGTGACGGATTTCATCAGAGCAGACGCAGGTGTCCGCAAGGCAAATTACATTGCTGTTTTTCTTTCCTCCGTAATACACACAATATTTGCAGTCGCAGTCGGCAGGCGTATAGCCCTGCCATCTATCGTTATTTTTCTTATTTTTCTTTATCAGAGAACCTCCCGTTATAAGCCCATCATCTCACGGATAATTCGGTCGCTCATCTTAACCGCACCGACAAGCACAAGCATATTGAATACCAGTTCGCCGATATATGCCCATACCTGAGTAACGGCTGCTGCGTCAGGGTTCACTACCGGCGGCGTAGAAGCAAATAGGGAGAAGATAATACAAGCAAGTACAATTACTGCTCCCTCAAGCAAAACGGCACAGTAGCTCTTTATAAAGCTCTTACCCACATTCTGCGACGGTTCTCCGGCAAAAGTGGAAAGCGGTATCGGAGCGAGAGCCGTGTACATATACAGCTTGAAAAATCGTCCGTACACCGTCATTATCATAATGAACGACAAGACCGTGATAAACAGTCCGCCGATAAGAGTAACCGCCCACAATGGGATACTCTCAAAAAATCCGCAGCTTTCAATGGTTGTTACCATTTCAGCAGGTAAGGTTGTTTGATTGGGCGTACCGAATCCCGCAGATGTCATAATGGTTGAAATCGTACCTTGTACGATGTTGAACAGGGCAAGCATAAGCTCCAGCCCGTAGGTAATCACACCTTTGGCAATGGCAAAGCGGATAAACAGCTTTAATGCGTGTTCCGGTTTCTTTACATCGGTAAAACTTCCGCAGGTACGAACCACACCGACAACAAAAAACAAAACAAGCAAAGCAAGACCGATAGCCTGAACTGCTCCGTTGATATTCACCATTACCGACCAAATACTGCCACCTTTGAACTCCTGCGGCGAAGTGGTTAGCAACTGCCATATTTCCGATAGCTTGCTGTTCCAAGTTTCAAGGGCATTTTCGAGGTTCTGAACTACCCAGTTATCACTCATCTGTTTGCACCTCCTTTAAGATTAGGGGCATACCTGAAATGCCAGGTATGCCCCGTTTGATAACTGTGTTCTCTTAACCGGTAATAAGGGTCAGGATTTCCTTTGCAAAGGTGATGATGATACCGCCTGCAAGGGTCAGGAAACCGTTGGCTCTCTGAGACGGGTCGTGAGACTTCAAAGAGAGACCGACCTGAACGATACCGAAGCCAAGCAGGATAAGACCGATGGCACGGATAAGACCGAAGATGAAATCGGACAGATTGTTGACCACGGTAATCGGGTCGCTGGCGGCAAAAGCGGTAACGCTCATACCGCAAACAAGAGTTGCTGCTGCGATTACGGCGCAGTAAGCACGGAAGCCTTTCCGAACCTTTCCGGTCATAGGCAACTTCTGAGTAGTTTTCTTTTCGTTGTTCTTCTTAAAAATGTTCATTGTGTTTTCCTCCGTTAAAATAAGTTTTTATTTACTTCAAAATCCTCGTCGGACAGAAGCTCGTAATTGGTTTCTCCGTAGCTTTCCTCCGGAAGTTCTTCCGGGTCAATAGAAAGAACGGAAATTGATGAGTGCTTGACGGTAACTTCGCCGTGCTTATAGGCAGAAGCCTTTCCATCGGTTGTAAGTGCCACATTCGGGTGCTTCAAGATGTCATACTTGAAGTCCATAACGGGGCGTTCTCCACGAATAAACAGAATTGCGTATTGGTTATCAAGCATACGAACCTCATCAGGGGTTAAAAGCTCTCGACCGCTAATCTGATAATTTGTGGAGTAGTTACCGCTTCGACCGGTACTCTTTCCGAAAGTGTTGGTATCAATGGTTTCCTTACCGAGAAGCTCGGACACATATTTGTGGGTGCTTTGCTCGTTGCCGCCGAGATACAGAAACTCGTCGCAGTTGCCCACAATACTTTCCCATTGCTTTTCAAACAAGGCTTTTAACTGAGCCAAGTTCTGCAAGATGATACTTACCGATACTCCACGGGAACGCATAACCGACAGTATCTTGTCAAAGTCATCGGGCAGGCTCACATTCGCAAATTCGTCCATCAGGAAATGCACGGGAACGGGAAGCGAGCCTCCGTGAATATGGTCGGCAGCATAAAACAACTGCTGAAAAAGCTGTGTGTAAAGGATAGATACCAAGAAGTTAAAGCTGGAATCGTTGTCCGGTATCAAAGCGAACAGAGCGACCTTTTGCTCTCCGAGTGATGGGAGGTCAAGCTCGTCTGTGGTAGTTAAAGAAGCAAGACTTTCAAGGTTAAACTTTTCCAGTCTTGCCGCAAGGGTTATCTGTATGGACTTCAAAGTTTTCGCCGCACCTGAATGATAGGAACGGTAATACTTCAAAGCGATATGGTCGGGATTCGACATCTCCAATTCCGCAAACAGTTCATCAAGAGGAGAAGGTCTTGTGTCCTCCTCGTCCTCAATCGCACCGGCTCTGAGCATTTCCATTATCATTGCAAAGTTCTGTTCATCTTCGGGTGCTTCATAATGAAGATAAAATACAAGTGCAAGCAGAAGCATTGAAGCCGAGGTATCCCAAAAGGGGTCTTGTGATTGACTTCCTTTCGGAGTGGTACTCTTAAAAAGGTTCGTCACGAGCTTTTGCACATCGTTGTCGTTCTGCAAATAGACAAACGGGTTATAGCAATGGCTTTTCTCCATTGAAATCAAATCGAGAACACGGACTTCATAGCCTTTGCTTTCAAGCAGCTTTCCGGTGTCTCTCAGTATTTCGCCCTTTGGGTCAAGAATGACAAATGATGTGTTGCACTGCATAAGATTCGGCTTGCAGTAAAACCTTGTCTTACCGGCTCCCGAACCGCCGCACACAAGGGTGTTTAAGTTTCTTCGGTGTTTCTTCGCATTGAGTCCGATACAGACATTTTGCGTCATCAGCTTATTTGCAGAAGCCGGAGACTGTCTGTATTTTTTGTTTACGGCTCTTGCGTTGCCCCATTTTGCAGAGCCGTGTTCTTCACGCCTTCGGTAATTTTTCTGTGTTGAGAAGTAAATCCCGATACCCATTGCATAGCAGAGAAGCAAAACGAGGACAGTTTTTAGGCTGTCCTCGCATAGCTCAATATGGAATGGGTTGTTGAACGCTGTTAATAGGCTCGGCAGTATTTCCGGCAATCCTCCTTTTACAGAGGGTGCAATCAGAAGTGCCAGCCATACGACCGGGATAATACCGATGACGGAAAGAATAATCGCAGACTGCCTTTCGTTATCTCGATTCACAGGAGCGTTCCTTTTCGATAACTCTAAACTTTTTCTTTGGGGCAGTTCCGACCTTGATGATAAGGTCGTCCACCGCATCGGTAGATTTGCCCTCGTTCATCAAATCTGTTTTCTCGTCGTTGAGAGAACGGATAATAATGCCGTGTTCATAATCGTCCAATGCGATATGATACATTTCTTCCTTCGCCATAGTCTCACCTTATCTTTCGTAGTCTTTGCTTCGTTCCTGCTTCTTCTTGTAAAGCTCATCGGAAACACGGGAGTGAATATCCGCCATCGCATTTCTCGTTTTGGAAAGCTCATAGCGAATATCCTTCGGCTCTTTGCCGGCGAGCTTCTCAGGGATACGGTTGATTGCAAAATTCTGTGTATCGACGCCGTACTTCTTGCAAAGCATATAGCCGATACAAACCGCCTGAAAGCCCATATCCGCTCTGCTGTAACTGTCGCTGTTGATGGAGAGCTGTGCGTGGCCAAGCTCCTGTGCTACGCACTGAGCGACCGCTACGCTGTCTCCCACATCACGCTTTACATACAAGGTCTGTTCCTCGTTGTTGTAAAACGCCGCCATATTGGGATACGGAAGTTCATTTGTTGCTTCCACTTCAACAGGGGAAGAATCCAGCATAACGGTAATGAGTGCTTTCGGGTCACGGTTGACAGTCGGTGCAGGCGGTCTCTTGCCGTTGGTCTGCGAAACATCAAAGACCTTTTTCACATTGTAGGAAATGCCGGTCGTACCGTCTCTCTTGGCATACTCGACAGGCTCAAGAATGGAAATGCTTTTCGCACCTTTCTGAATTTTCACATTGTCCTTGCTCCAGTCGTCAAAGTTTTTGAGCTGGCTTGCTTCGGGAAGCTGCTTGAAAATCAGAAGTGCGTTGACCGCAGAGTATCTGTCAAGTCGGCTCTGCGTATCAAGAAACGCTTTGAACTTTTCCGGGTCGGAAACAATCGCCTTTGCGGTGTCGTCCGCCATCTGATATACGGCTTCTTTTTCAGCCTTCATCTTCTCGGCGTATTCCTCTTTGGAAAGTCGTTTGCTCTGCTGTCCTGCCTTAGCAGGGGTAAAATTGTTTGTCATTGTGATTACCTCTCTTTCACATTTTTGTTTTTGGGTTTCGGCTGCTGGTGTACGGTCTGTGCCGGGGCGTTCTTTACCTCCGGCTTTGATACCTCCGGTTCTTTGCGTTCTGCTTCTTTCTGCTGCTTGGACTGTGCCTTGTATCGGTCAAGCTTTGCTTTCACCGACGGCTTTCTCTGTCTGTCGCTTACAGTACCCTTATCAGTTTGCATATCTACCGGCTCGGAGTCGTGCCTTGACGGAGGGTTTTTGTCCGTTTTGGCGACTGTGGGGTTTGACTGGGAATACCCCTCTTTCTGAATAGGTTTTCTGACGGCTTCCTCAGTGATGATTTCGTTTTTGGTTTTCGTCGGCTTGTCTTTCTCCAAAGCTTCACGCTTTTCGACAGCCTTCTGAGACTCGGTGACAATCGCAGCCTTATCAACTTTACCGAGTTCAAATCTCTCAACGATTCTCTGAATTTTGGAAGCGTCCTCTGCACGGGCAATAATATCAATCGGTACATTATCGCCCTTTGTGTTTTTATCCCTGAGTACGCAGTAGAGAACGCCGTAGCGTTTTGCCTGCTCGGTAAACTTTTTCAAGTCCTTGTTGGGGATAGAAAACACCTTCAGCTCCTTGCCCGACTTAATCATATTGGTAAGTCGAGCCTTGCCTTTTGTTTTCTGTTCCTGTTTGAGAACAGAGACTAAAAGAACGGCAATATTTTTAGCTGCCGCTCCGCTTAATTTTGCGGCTACTTCAAAGCCCTCAAGCGATAGCCTGACGACCTGTTCTGCCGCATCACCTCCGTTTGTCATTACGGTTCTGCTCCTTTCGTTCTTGTTTTTCTTCGTAAACTCTTACCGTTTCAAGGTTGGCTTCAATGACCTTTGACCTTTCGGCTATATCATCACAAAGACCTACCTCTTTGCGGAGAGTCCACAGCTTGCTCGTGATTGCCGTAATCTGCTCCTTGACATTTGATAGCTCATTGTCACTCAAATTTCTTCTTAACTGTTTTCGCAGGTGCGTTCTATCGTCAGTCAAGGATTTGATTTGCGACAACACGGACTCTTTATATGAGAAAAGCTGCTCGTCGGTAGAAATGTTCTCCCGTCCAAGCAGCCTTGTCTCCTGAGTGATTTTGTCGAGCTTCAGCAAATCTTCTTTCAAAAGATAGTGAAGCCTTGCGGTATTCTGTTTTTTGTATTTCGGCAGATAACCCAGCTTATAGCAGTAATGCAGATACAGCCCATACAGTCCGCCGACCTTTTTGATTTTGTGTTCTCTTGTGGGCATTCGGTACTGCCTGACTCTTACCGTTTCTTTGGCAAAAGGAACGATGAGAACCTTTTGATTTTCCGTCAGCCTACGCTTGATTGCTTCCTCGGTATAATTCTCTCCGAGGGATTTAAGTCGTATCGGCTTCTTGTATCCTTTCGGAACAATCGTCCAATACTTTCGGCTGTCGCTGAGACAATGCTCATAGCCCATCTGCGTGAGAATATAATCAAAGGTCTTTAAGTTGGTGCTGTGTGCAATCGCTTCATCAATGGCGTCACGAGTAATGGAGTATCGGCTCGGCATACCGGCTTGCTCCTGCTTGTAGTAATAAGAGGATTGCTTACTGCGGTTTGGGTTCGGATTATAATACAATCCGTACTTTTCACAGAGACGGTCGGCAACCAAACGAAACTTGAACCACGCTTTTTCATCACCCCATAACCGCTTGCCGTCCACAAAGGAAACGGAGTTGATTACATAATGGCAGTGCAGGTGCTTCGTGTTCAGATGAGTAGTAACCACCACCTGAAATCTTTTGCCCCACACTTCGTTTGCAAATTCCATTCCGATTTTCTGTGCCAGCTCCGGTGAAATGTCCTGTTCCTTAAAACTCAGGTATCCGTGATAGGCTTGTATGCCATCGTCTTTGCCGTATGCTTTTTTCACAGATACAAACTGGTCTCTTGCGGTCGCAGGGTTACAGTTGATACCCTCAACGAAAAATTCACGCTCGGTTTTTTCTTCGTCCTTTGCGTAGCTGAGAACATCACGGAGAGCCTGATACTGTTCCTCGGTGTAAATATCTGCCGCCGTCTTTTCGGGATTGGCGGCATAGTCGATTACCTGACCGAGCCTTGATGTGACAGACCACAATTTACTTACTGCCATTTCATATCGCTCTTATCTGGTCTTAAAAAAGTACGCTCCACATCAGCCTGAAACTTGTGCCAACGCTCGGCTTCCTTTTTAAGCTGCGGTACGTCCACAAATCCGAGGGTGTTTGCTTTTGCTGCAAGCTGATTGATGTTGTTGCCGATAGCAGAAAGCTCACGCATAACATCGTAAAATCTTTCGTCGGGCTTTTCTCTCGGCTCGTATCCTTTGAGAAGCAAACGGATAAGACCCGACTCTGACATACAAGAACGCTTTGCTTTTTTCTGTAAGTCCTGAGCTTCATCTCGGCTTAACCTAACAATCTTCTGAATGTTTCTTTTCCTCATTTTTATCGCTGTCCTTTCTGTAAATATAGTGCCTGTCCCGGTTTATCTGAAACAGGCACATTGTTGTTACTCCGAAAAAGCCGCCGATGAGTAACCCGGCGGCAACCAATACTATCTCCCGCATTGCTTGTGCTCCTTTCTTGCTTGGGGTCTTAGGGGCAACCCCTAACGAGTGTACCGTTTGGAAACCTGTGGTTATCCAAATGGTCTGCTCGCTAAGATTATGCAGACACTCAGGGTTGCCCCATAGATTGACTCTTATCTCTCCATATCCTTTGAGACAGGCTTATACGGCTTTGCTTCAATACCGTCCATAGACTTGTTAAACCTCTCCGGGTATTTGAACTTTTCCTCGTACTTACGAGCCAGTTCTTTCGGCATACTGAGAAACTTTTCCGACTCAATCGGTGCGTATGCAATGAAGAACTTGCCGGCAATAATGTCGAGCATTTCACGGTTGCTGTCGTCTTTCACATAACATTTTTCAATCTTCCAACCGTCCTTGCCGCCGTGTTCATCAGCCATATATGCTTCCAGTCGCACACATTTATCCGAGCCGTCAAGGGAAGAAGCATAGATAGAATATCCGCCCATACCCTCAATGAAAGCCTTGTTGTTACTGCTGACAACATAGGTTCTTTGTTCCTCTGTGTAAGGCTTGTCAAAGCTGTCAGCCGTAAAAACAATATATCCGGTCGTGTGTGTTCTTTCTTTTTCTGCCTGCCGGAAATGAGCTTTCAACTGCGGATAACTCATCTCAACATTCTCAGGCTCGGAATAAACTGCCCTGTTCAGAGGCATACCGTTCATCTTTCCTTCCTCGTTGCAGATGATGGCAACCTCGTCCTCAAAGGGCATATATTCTTCAATATCTCCCTCCACAAGAGACTGCATTGCTTCCAGCGTATCCTCAATTTCAATGAGCTTCGGATACCTGCCCGGCTCAACGAGAATGACGGAAATCTTCTCCGGTGCTTCGACCTTTTCAAAGGTATCTTCGTGAATATTCAAAGCGAGGGAGCTTCCGTTTTCCCAACTCATATGAATCTGTCCGGCGTCGTCAACGAACTTAACCGTTCCTTTCAGACCGTATGGCATTTGACTTTCGCCAGCCATTTCAGTGAGTACAATCTGCGTACCCTCCGGGTACATTTCTCTGATTTCTTTTAGTTTCATCGTGCAAAACTCCTTTCGGTTTTATCTTTTATCCCTAAGCGTTTACAAAGAAAGTCGTTGACATCTTTCCCGTATTGGGGAGGGTCGTCAACGACTTCATACTTGTCTGAGAGAATCGTCTGCAACGCTTTGGTCGCTTTTCTTCCGGCAATATCATTGTCCAAATGAAGAACAATTCGCCTGATTGTTTTATCCTTTTCAAGCAGCCTGCCAAGTGTAACAGGCACTTTCGAGTCCTCGATTTTCTGCTTTGGGGAATACACTCCCGCAAGAGAAACAAGGTTAAACTGTCGCCAGTCTTTGCCCTCCAGCTTCATCAAAGTTGCATAGGAAAGCAGGTCAATGGCACACTCAAAAAGATGAACCTCTCCGGTGTTTTCGGCAGTCAGGCGGAAAGAATATTGCTTTTTACTGCCGGTGCAGTCGCCCATAATCCTTGATTGATTTGTTGCTCTGTATGCGGCGTATTTAGGTTCTTTGTTTTCGTCATAGCCGATAAAAACAGCATTGTGATACGGAAGCGACTCAATGATTAGCTCCTGTTCCAAGCAGTAATTGATGATTTCATAATCAATCCCACGCCCGAAAAGGTAATCAAATACCACATCGGTAGTGGGACTTTTTTGGGGCAGAAGCAATGGCTGTTCCTCATAGCTTTTGATATTTTCGCAAGTAGGAAAGCTGACTGAACCGTTTCCCATAATGGTCTGAACCGCACCTACAAAATCCATTCCACGGACTTTGATAAGGTAATCGAGGGCGGATTTGCCCCCGATACCTCTCGACCACCACATCCATTTTCCATTGGAAATCTTTAAGCTGTCGTGGGTTCTTGTGGTGTATGTGTTGCTTGAAAACTTAACAAGCTCGCCCGGTTCATACTCTCTGAGATAGGTTAATAAGTCCATTCGTTTGGCTTCGGTTATGACCTCCGGTGCAATATACGGCATAATTATCACCGCCGTTCTACATCAGCAAATCGGCAACTGCTTTCTGAATCGGTTCGTTGATACTGAGCTTTGCAATGATAATGAGTATCTTATCAACAGGGCAGCCGATGTCATTCCAAACAGTCCAAGCACCTCCCGCAAGGTCGTCGTTTTCATACAAAGCAATGATTTCTTCCGGCGAAAACACCGTTTCAATGCTCTGTCGAACCAACTCTCCGTAGAAAGAAAGCTTTGCATTTCTAAGGGCAAATTCTGCTTCCTTTGCGGGCGGTTTGCTTCTTTTCAATTCGAGATATGCTTTATCAAGTCTCCTGACCACAACCATCATCATTGTGTCAAAAGGGTTAATGATTGCTTTTCTGCAAGGGCAGTTTTCTCTTTCCTTATCGGGTGTCATTTTATCGTTCATAGGTTTTCTCCTTTCGTGTGTTCGGCACTTCGCCCTCATCGGGTTCGCCGCCGACAATTTCGTTTTCTCGCTTATCCATATTGAGCAAGATATTCAGCTCGTCCAGTCGGGCAAGCTTTGTCTTGAGTTCTTCCTCTTGGATAAATGGTTTTTGGACTTCTTTCTTTGCGGTTTCCAACTGATTTTTGGTGTTCTCAAGGTCATTTTCCGCAAGCGATAAGCTCTCGGCAAATCTCTCAATTCCGTTATCAAGACGGATAATATTGCCGTGTGCGTCATCGCCGAGAGGAACATTTCTGCTTGTCGCACCTTTCAGTCGAACCTCATAATTTCGCTCTGCGGTATTAAAAAGCAGCTCCGTTTCAAACCCTCGGTACTTGCCGAGAGGAATAGGGTCGGGGCTGTTCATCTGCTTGCAGGTTTCAATGATTGCTTTGCCGGCATCGGCTTTTTCGGAATAAAAAACACCCTTAACCTCCATACCGACAAAGCGGTCGTCCGTTGGTTTCGGGTGCTGTTTCGCAGTTTCTACATCTTGCTTCAAGCCTTCAATGCGGTTTTCCAAAGCTGTAATTCTCTGCGGATAATATTTGATTATCTTATCTTCCAAAGCGTATCTTTCAGAGAGAAAGTTGGATTTTAAGAGCTTCAGCTTTTGGACTTGAATGTCCAAATCCATCTTCTCCTTAATATACGGGTTGCCGGTGGCAAGCATTTTAATCTCTGCATAGGACAGAGCGGTTTCATCAATATCCTCGGCAGAACGCACCGGGGATTTGCTCGTCATAATCTGACTGGCGAACTTTTGCTTTCCCTCTACAAGCTGATACAGGTATGCGTCGAAGGTCTGCTCTGTAACATAGCGGTAAATATCTACATCGGGGTTTGAGTTGCCCTGTCGGATAATTCGACCGGAGCGTTGCTCCAAGTCTGACGGTCTCCACGGGCAATCGACATCATGAAGTGCGATAAGTCTGTCCTGAACATTCGTGCCGGCTCCCATCTTCTGCGTAGAGCCGAGAAGCACTCTGACCTCGCCCTTACGGGTCTTTTGGAACAACTCTTTCTTCTTCACATCGGTATCTGCTTCGTGGATAAAGCGGACTTCGCTTTCGGGGACACCACGCTCTATGAGCTTCTTTCTGATGTCGTTATATACCGAGAATGTGCCGTCGTTCTTTGGCGTTGAGAGGTCGCAGAACACAAGCTGTGCCGATTTTTTGTCGGCTGTTTCCTCCCAAATGCGGTAAATGTTATCGACGCAGGCGTTGATTTTACTGCCTTCAAAATCAGGCAGCATATCGTTTAGCATACGCTGGTCGAGAGCCAACTTTCTGCCGTCGTTTGTGATTTTGAGCATATTATCTACACTCGAATCCACACCGCCACCACGAACTTTCTCGGCTCGTTCCGCAAGGGAAGCAACCATCTCTTTCTGCATTTCCGAAGGCTTGACCGCAACATTGTGGAAGTGTGCTTCCGGCACAGGCAGCTCCAGCATATCCGCCGTCTTGATGTCGGCGACCTCCTTAAACATCGCCATAAGCTCCGGAAGGTTATAGAATTTTGCAAAGCGGGTTTTCGCTCTGTAACCCGTTCCCTCCGGGGTAAGCTCAACCGCAGTTACTGTCTCTCCAAAGGTACTTGCCCACGAGTCGAAGTGCTGCAAGTTGTTTTTTACAAGCGTGTTGTACTGCAAGTATCGCTGAATGGTATAGAGTTCCACCATACTGTTTGAGATAGGAGTGCCGGTTGCAAATACCGTTCCTCGACCGCCTGTAAGCTCGTCAAGGTATCGGCACTTCATAAACAGGTCGGAGGATTTCTGTGCTTCCGTTTGAGCGATACCGCCCACATTACGCATTTTGGTGTAAAGGTAGAGATTCTTGTAATAATGACTCTCATCAATAAAAAGTCTGTCCACACCGAGTTCTTCAAAGGTAACAACATCGTCCTTGCGGCTTTGGTCGTTGAGCTTTTCCAACTTTTGTTTCACGGACTTTTTAGACTTTTCAAGCTGCTTAATGGAGAAATTTTCTCCACGGTTTCGCTTCAAATCCATAATACCGTCTGTCAGTTCTTCAAGCTGTTGCTCAAGAATTGCCCTCTGTCTTTCTATGGACATCGGTATTTTTTCAAACTGAGAATGACCGATGATTACGGCGTCATAATCTCCCGTAGCAATTCGACCGCAGAACTTTTTGCGGTTCTTGGTCTCAAAATCTCGCTTTGTCGCCACAAGAATATTCGCCGCCGGATAGAGTTGTAAGAACTCTGCCGCCCATTGCTCGGTTAAGTGATTCGGGACTACGAACAGCGACTTATTGCAAAGTCCGAGTCGTTTGGACTCCATAGCAGCCGCCACCATTTCAAAGGTCTTGCCCGCACCGACTGCGTGTGCCAACAGCGTATTGCCGCCGTACAGAATGTGTGCAACCGCATTTTTCTGATGTTCACGGAGTTCGATTTCCGGGTTCATACCGTTAAAAACAATGTGGCTTCCGTCGTACTCACGGGGTCTTATGCTGTTGAATTTTTCGTTATACATCTTCGTGAGTTTTTCTCGGCGGGTAGGGTCATCCCATATCCAGTCCTGAAAGCCCTGCTTTATGAGTTCCTGCTTTGCCTGTGCGATTGCCGTTTCCTTTTTATTGAGAACGGCTTTCTTTTTGCCCTCGTCATCTTCGATATAGTCAAAGATACGGACATCTTTCAGGTTCAGCGTTTCCTCAATTATCTTATATGCGTTGATACGGGAAGTGCCGTATGTGCTGTACGCCTTTACATTGGAACGGTCATAGCTCTTTCCCTCGATGTTCCATTCGCCTGTAAACTGAGAGTAGTGAACCTTGATATTCCACTGTGCATAGCGTGGGGTGTCGAGAAACTCAAACATAAACTGTTGGAATATTTCGGGTGGTATCCAAGTCGCACCGAGCCTTACGGAAATCTCGCTTGCCGTCAAATCCTTTGGCTGCACCTTTTCAAGTGCCTGCACATTGACGGTGTAATCTTCGGGATACAATGCCGCAGACCTTTTGGCTGTCGCCAGCTTCTCACGAACATTGCCCGACAGATATTCGTCTGCCATCAGATACTTCGGCTCATAAGAATTACCGTACTCATAAAGAGGATTTAAAAAGATTACACCCTTTAGGTCAGCGAATAATTCCTCCTCGCTTTTGCCGGAAAGCTCCATCATATATTCCATATCAATGGCTGCTTTTTTACCCATAGAGACAGCGAGAGCTTCGTCTGCGGTATCAACCTCCGTTACCGGCTTGTGCGGTTTTATCGTCCTTTTGAAGAACATATCTGCCTTGCGTTCCAGTTCGCCATCTTCGTTGATGACCTCAAGAGCAGAGAGCAGAGCATAGGAGCTGTCGTCGGAAAAGGCAGAAGTATTGGCACGACTGTTAATCAGTCCGTATTTCTTTGTAAAACTGTCATACAGAGTGTTCAGCTTATCCTGTGCCTGTTTGATTTCACTGTCCGAGTAATCCTCGGTTTGCAGTTCAATCAGGTTGCGGACGCAATCTCTTATCCCAATCATACCCTTGATACGGTTCTCAGCGGTTGCCGATACCTCTACCGGAGACATACGGGAGTTCTCTCGGAAATAGATTTTGTCGTCCAAAACCGTGTAAGAGAAGTTCCTTACCGTAGGGTCTGCCGGGATGGAATTATCTTCTTCCTCCAGCTCGTCGGCAACCTCGTATTCAGAGATTTCTCCGTGAATGTTTGATACCGCTTCGTTCAAAAGCTCCGAAAGGTCGGCATTATCGAACGGCTCACAGGTTGCTTCCGGTCCGAAGCGACCGCTTACCATTTTCATTTCGCCGAGTATCATTTCCGGGTGCTGAACAAAATACGAGTTCATTCTTATACCGTTTTCGTCGGTGTCAAGATGAACCCAATCCGGCTCAATGTCTATAAGTCTGTCTCGCTTTTGCAGAAACAGAATATCGGATACAACCTCTGTTCCGGCATTGCCTTTGAAGGTGTCATTCGGAAGTCTGATTGCTCCGAGAAGCTCCGCCCTCTGTGCGATATATTTACGCACATTGGAGTTTTCCTTGTCCATAGTTCCTTTGCTTGTCACAAGAGCCATCACACCGCCGGGGCGTAATTTATCAAGCGATTTCGCAAAGAAATAATCGTGAATGAGAAAGTTGTACTTGTCGTATCTTTTATCGGAGACTTTGAAATCTCCGAAAGGCACGTTGCCGATAACACCGTCAAAGAAGCTGTCGGGGACATTTACTTCCTCAAAGCCCTGTGCCGCAATGGAAGATTTCTGATAAAGCTGCTGAGCGATACCAGCTGAAATGGTATCAAGCTCAACACCGTAAACCTTTGAGTTTTCCATTGACTTAGGCAGCATACCGATGAAGTTACCGATACCGCAGGACGGCTCAAGCAGGTTGCCCTCCTGAAATCCCATCTGTTCCAACACCTTGTAAATGGCGGTAGATACTTCGGGCGGAGTGTAAAATGCAGTCAGTGTGCTTTCTCTTGCCGACGCATATTCCTCCGGCGTCAGAATATTTTTCAGCATTGCATACTCGGTATGCCAAGCTCCGGCTCGTTCGTCAAAGGCTTCGGGAATACCACCCCAGCCGACATATCTCGACAAAATTTTCTGCTCGTCAGGTGTTGCAAAACGGTTTTCGTTTTGACAATCCTTCAAGACCTTAATTGCCGCATAGTTCCTATGAAAACGCTCTTTCTTGTTCACTTCCTCAACCTGATTATTGGCAAGGTCAAAGTTGTGTCGCTCGGACATCGGAATATCCGGGTGGAGGTCAAAGTTCTTTACCCTTGACTTTTTCTTTTGCTCCCAAGCGGGAACTATCGGCTCAGGTTCTTTATCTCGGTTGTCCTTAACTTCAACGCCGTTGTGTTCGGATAAAACCTTAAAGTCATCAAGCAAGTCAGGTCTGATACCAAGCACAGAACCGTCATCTTCAAACACAAAGGCTTCATCAACAAGAAAATGATAAAACTCTGCACCGTGCCATTCGTTATCGCTGTCCCTTGCAACAAGACCGTTTTCATCATAACTGAGAGCAATGTCGTCAATCTTTAATCTGCCAAGCACGGAATAAAGGATTTCCGTTTCTCGGTCATAAACCGGTACTTCAGAAGCAGCAGCCACAAGGCTTTGCATTGTCGCTTTGGTACAGTCTGTGAAATCAGGCTGTTCCGAAAACTGACTTTCTGCGTCCACAAACCATTCCGTACCTACATCGGCAAGCTCCTGATTTGCAATGCTGCCGAGGTAATCAAAGAAATCCTCAGTCGAGTCATATTCCCGTGCAGCTTGCTGTATCTCGTCAAAAGAAAGCGTATTTGTAACATACTGACCTCCGGCATTGCTGTCAGGGTTATAGTACATCCAAATTACACTTTCATTGACCAGGTCGATAAAGAATGCGTCGTCATAACCGGTTTTCGGACTGAAATCCTGTACGGTTTCGGTATCGTTTTGAGCTTCATTTTCGCCTGTAACGAATTTTTCTTCCGCCGGTAACACACTGACCTTCAAGTGGTCGTTCATCGGATTTTCACGCACTTTGCGGTCAAATTCTTCCCTTGAAATCTCCTTGTTGAATAGGGGCATATCGAAGTCATAGAGCATTACACGGTTTTCATCAAAGGACAAAATCTCATACTGCGAAGCTCCGATATATACGCTGTCGCCGAGATGATATTCATACTGTGCTTCCGGTTCGTCCTCTTTGTTTTCAGGCTCAGGCGGTGCGGTAGAGAGTATCTCACGGTTTTTTCTCTGCTCTGCAAGCTCGGCTCGCCTTTCTTCCTGCTTTTCAAGCCATTCCGGGTACCTTTCTTTTTCCTTTGGGTTTAGGTATCTGTCCATACGGATAAGGTCTCCGATACGCTTTTCAACCTGAGACCAAGAAAGCGTAATGTGCGGCTTGTCGCTTCCGATACCTTTTGAAATTGTGATACCTTTTCCATCGTGCTGTTCGTCAATGCCTGCACCGATAATGACAGGGTAAGAGCCGCCCCAACCGTATTCGTTTTTCAAGAAGTCGGCGTTCTCTTTAGCAGAAAGGCTCTTTTCAAACTGCTCATAGATACGCATTTTGCCCTCGGAAACTCCGCTTCCACGGGTCAATACAGCGTCTATGATTTCCTGAGAAAAAGTAAAGGCAGAGGTTTTTTGTTCCTCTGCCTGATTTCCCATAATGAGAGTCAACTGACCGTCCATAGACGGAAGCGGCTTCATTGTATCGGTCAATTCTCCCAAAAGTCTCATTGCTTCAAAATGCTGTGCGATTACGCCCCAGTCATAGAAGCTCTGAGCTGTTCTGTTTTCGTATTCGCCCTCCCACAAGTGGAGGACATTCTGAAATGTTTTGTAGCCGACAAGCCTGCCGTCGCTTAAAGGTAGCTGGGTGTAATCATTGTTGAAAATACCCTTGATATATTCGGTACGGGTCGCATTATCCGTATTTCTCTCATAGAAGTCTTTGATTTCTTCCTTTGAAGCGGACAAATGCGGGGTAGTGCCGAGTATTTCTCGGATAGTATCATCGCCACCGAAAAACGGCAGGCTCTTGTCCTCGTGGTTTCTGTCGTAATACTCTAAGCGAATATTACCTGATTCTTCACGATTTCCTGTGCCGAGTTCCTGATGTTGTTCATCAGGCGAACCCATTTCATCATATCTTCCGCTTTCATCTGCTCCGTCAGTCCCGCTTTCTCTGCCATCTGCTTTACGAGAGTTTCCTCCAGTTCGCTGGCTCTCTGCTGAACCTCCGCCAAGTGACTGTTCAGAATCCCTTTCGTCAGAAGATTGTAGTACAGAATTTTGTGATGTTCCTTCAGATAAGTTCTCCTCATCTGCGACCATCTGCCGAGAGTCACTTCCTTCTGCTCCGGCAGCTTCAGGTTCGGAAGATTGTAATCTCCCACCATCGTGTATGTGATTTCGCTCATCGCTTTGACTCCTTTCGTCTTTGATGTCTTTATTGTATTCGGATTGTCCCTGTTCATCAATTATGCGATTTTCCTTGCTGAGCGTGCTGATTGTTCTGCTGACAGGGAGCAATGCCATTTCAGCAATGTCGCTTGTAGCAATGCCCACCGCATTGAGAACTTCCTGTGAATTGAAGCTTGAAATCCCGGCAAAGTCATCGGGAGAATAGACCTTGTCTGCGTTCAGTCCCAATCGAGCCATAACCATATATGATACGCTGTTTCTGACAAGCTCCAAATACAAGGCATTTGCTTCATCGGCAGACAAATACTCAATATCGCTTCCTGCACCTAAGCTCATAAAGTCGGAGATATAGTCTGCGATGTTGTCCTCGACGGCATTGGCAATGCTCTCTTTGACGACATTTTCAATACTCGTTGTATCGTTTACCGCCCCGAAAGTGTTTTCAAGCGTTTCGATAACCTCTGCTTCATAATCGGGTCTCATCTCCCAAATAGGAACAGGGCGGGAATGTCGGCTTTCGTGGGTGTCCGATATATCAAAGTAATGAATCAGCCTTTGACGGCTTCTGTCTGCGTCCTCAAATACGGCAATACCCTTTGCTCCCCGGTTTACCCAGCGACCGAAAGTACCGTTCCATCGTTCGATTTCAAGCACGGCTGTTGCGTCGGGTCTTTGGGCATAAATGAGAAGCTGTTCATCAAATCGGAGCCTGAAATTTCTGCCTGCTGTTTTCAGAAACGATTGCCAGTTTACCGGATTGTCTGTAACCGCAAAACAGGTTCTTTCATACAGCTCTGAAATCAGGTCAAATTTCCTTGCCACCTCGTCTGCACCTCCTTATCGTGATTTTTCTTTGTCCTTTGCAGGTTTTTTGTTTTCTTTTGCGGCTGGTTCTACGGTATGACCGTTTCTCTCGCAAAGCTCGGCAAATTCGCAGATATGGTAGAGATTTGTTCCGACCTCCAAATGGTAGTCGTCAATATATCTGCAAGTTCTCTCCATTGTTTTGCCGTCGCCGAGCTTAATTGAGATTTTCTCTCCGTCCGCAATGCGAAACTGCTCCTGATAGTGCGGGTCAATAAATCGGATACCACGCTCGGCATTTTTCAAGTGGTTGTTCAGCCACTCTTTCTGATAGCAATAGCAGTAAAGATTGTACTCGCCCCTGTTGGGGTTAAACCTCATAAGATAGCTGTACTTTTCCGTATCAAGACGAATGCCGTAGTGGTTGCGGTCATCATTAAAGGAGCTGTCGGGAGTGGAATAACAGTAAGAGGACATAGACTTCCTGCCGGACAAAACATCGCCGTCACGCAATCCGTTTATCACATCATCAAATTCAGCCTTAAACTCATCGGTTTTCAAGTCTTTTCTGAAATCGTTCCAAGTCGTCCAAAACTCGTTCCCGTTAGAACCAAAGTCGGCTCTCAAATATCCGATAAGACCGGTCTGCATAGAGAGCTGCTGGCTTTGACTGAAGGTGTATTTGCGCTCTGTTTCGGTCAATACTCTGTAATCCATTTTCATCACCTCGCTTGTTCGTTTGTTTGTCTTTGCTTTGGAATAGGAAAACCATAAACTCCGGCAATGTCATCGCCGAGCCTTTTGGTAACTCGTGTGATGTCGGCTCTTGTGGCTTTTCCGTTGTAGATTTTATCTTGCAGATTTTCAATCTGCGTATCGGTAACACCGTCTTTGAATACACGGTATAGATAATGGTTTGTTCCGTCGTGATGAACGGCGTCGGCTCGAAGATCGCCGTACTTATCCACATACCATTCGGTGTAATCGGTATCGGAATAAAGGCAATCCTTGATGTTGCCGGAATCAATCATCTTGTAGCCCGACACTCTGCCGTTCCATCTGCCGAGGTCGCCGATTACGATAATCGGCTGTGAAAGCTGAATGTTGAGATTTACTCGTTCATCATAAAGATTTTCGGCATTAGATTTTACCATAATGTCGTAAAGCTCATCATCGGAATATCCGGGATACAATTCCTCCAAAGACTCTCGCCAATCATCAAGGTCAAGGCTAATGTCGCTCCAAATGATATGGCGGTCATTCTGTTCCTGACTGCTCATCAGTGCCACCTCCCAAATAAGAGAACAGCTTATTGGCTTTGGTCTGCTTCTGAAGCTCGATAATCAGGCTCATATCCGGAATAGTGATACCAGGAATTTTCAAAATGCTCTCCATATCAAGCTGCTGCAATTTCTTTTCGGTATTGCAGCCTGCGTCAAACAGTTTCGTCAGAAGCTTTGTTTTCTGTTGAAAAGTGAATTTTTCCTTCATTGCTTTGTCCTCCTTATCGTTCTTTGTCTTTGTTTCGCTTCTTGTGTAAAAGCTCTTGTGCCTTTTCCTTTGCCCATTCAGGCAGACACTCAGGCTTTACCTCGCCCATAACGTCCATTCTTTCATATCGGGTGGATTTGCCGGTGTGAAGATTTGTGCAGAACACAGCACTTCCACGGCTGTTTGCCGACGCACCGAAACCTCCCGTAACATAGTAGAGCTGTCTGTCGGCTCTCTGAAATTCGGGCTTTAATACCTTGGGGTCAATAGCTATGATTTTGCCGTTGATGTCTTTGGAATAGTGGTCGGGGATACAATCGGCTTCTGTTATGAGTGTGATTGGAATATCCAGCTTTTCGACCTGTTCCTTGAAAAGCTCCGCTTCATTCGCCACACGGCTACCGAAAAGGTGTACGATTTCGATATAGTCATCGCTTACCATACATTCCGAACACAGTTCAAACAGGTCGTTTCGCTCTGCAAAGCCGCACATATATTTATCGCCGTTTGTGCTTTGCTCATTGGAAGCCAAGATAACTTCCTTTTCGCCCACATTGACCGAGCAAAGAACAGTGTATTCACCGATTTTTCTTTTTTCCTCGTTCATATCCACACCTCAGCTTACTTCAATCACAATTCTGATGTTTCCGCAGTCGCAGCCACTGCACTGCCTTGACAGTTCGGGAAATAGGGATTGCACTCTCTGTCTTGCTCTGCGGATAGTCTCAAAGCACGGCAAGCCGTAGCCTTTATAGTTGTTGACTATATCCTCAAGCGGTAAATCTCCGACTCTCATATAGCTGTATCGGTTGTAATAGCAAAGGATAAGCTGCATATCGTCATACCTCGTTTCGGGGCATTCTCTGAGTATTGCAAGCACCTTGCTGTCAACCGTCTTTTGCTTATTCATAATGCACCTCCGTAAAAGAACGGTGGGCGAAGTTTTCACTCCGCCCACACAAGCGTTCCTTATTTCTTTCTGTTCTTAATCTGCAAGAAGATAAAGCCTCCGATAATAAAGGCGACTAATACAACTGCTACGATTGTTTTAGCGTCCATTACTCATTGTCCTCCTTCTTCTTTTTTCTGTACGCAACAACGGCTGTGCCGACAATACCGAGGGCAGAAAGTCCCGCAAGTGCCGTCCACAAGCCCACATTGCTGTTATCTCCGGTCTTTGGTGTGTCTCTCAGCTCATTGTGCATTTCCACAACGGTAGTAGAGCCGACCTTTACTGTTGCAATCTTATCCGCAGGAAGCACATAGGAAGCAGAAACACTATCCTGAACCTCGGAAACGGTGTAATCGCCGATACGAAGTCCCTCAATAACGATTTCGCCGTTCTTATCGGTCGTGAAGCTTCGGTCGTATCCGTTTACTCCCGTAACTCTGAAAGTGAAGCCTTCAACCTTACCGTCTGAGGAAGTCTTAACGATTTTCAGGTTTCCTTTCATAGCCGTGTTAATAAAGCCGACGCCGGCTTTGTTTTCTACCTCGTAGGTGGTTTCATCTTTTTCAATGAAAACAGAGTACACACCCTTATCAAGTTCAAAGCCTTCCGGTGCTTTGGTTTCTCTTACAAGGTATTTTCCGTAAAGAAGCTCCTTCATCTCGTAAATACCCGTAGAAGTTTCGTTGAGTGTACCGATAAGCTCGTCGCCGTCGTCCAGTTTGCCATCGCCGTTTACATCTTTGTAAACCTCAAAGGTCGCTCCTGTCAGCTTGTTGTCCGGGTAATCTTCATCGACCTTAGTCAACTTGATATTGCCGTGAACATACTCATTGACGATTTCGACCTCAATGACCTGAGCGACCTCGGAGATTTTAACTTCATAAGAAGTTTCATCAAGCACGAAGCCCTCCGGCTGCTCGATTTCTCTTACAAGCCAGTTGCCATACGGTACTTTCTCAAAAGAAAAGCTACCGTCTTTTTGGGAGGTAGCAGTCATCAAAGCATTTTCTTTTGTAAATTCGGTTTCATCAGCCTTAAACAGACCGATTACAGCACCTCCCAGTGCTTCGCCGTTTTCGGTAATCTTCTTACCGGAAACAGAACCGTAAATGAGCTTGTTTTCAATCGGCTTGCCGTCATTGACTGCAATCTCAACAGTTTCGGTATCCTGTCCCGCATAGCTGAAAGTAAACGGATACTTGCTGTCGGAAAGGATATAATGCTCATCAGTTGCAAGTTCCTTTACATAGTAGCTTCCAAAAGGAAGGTCGGTTTTGATAACAGCCTTACCATTTTCGGAAAGTGAGATAATCTCAATCAGACCGTCTGCCGGGATAGAAGTACCGCTTGTTGAAACAAGTTCCTCAGCAGCGAAAAGTCCGAAGCTGATGTTCTTCACTTCATCGCCGTTGCCGATATTGAAGATGTCGTTCTTCTCGATAGCTTTTTCAAGACTTACCGTAACCTTTTGTCTCTCGTTTACGAAGCTGGTTGCCGTTTCGGTCACGGCGACTTCCTGACCTGCGTAGGTAAGCTCGACCTCGTGTGCTTCCTTGTTGATAACCATACCCTCCGGTGCGGTAATTTCAACTACCGTATATCTGCCGAGGTAAAGCTCCTTACTCTTTGCAAGTCCGTTTTCATCTGTGGTAACAGTATCTACGACCTCGCCCTTTGCATAACGGAGTGTTCCGTCAGGAGTGATAATATCTTCTGCTGCGGTAATCTCATAAACCGCACCTGCAAGACCTTTCACTTCATAGACAGGCTGATAAATCACATCGGCATTTTCCTCTCCGGAGATATTTACCCCTGAGAATACCTCGCCGGTCTTTTCAATGCTGACAGTACCTTTCTGTGCCATATTAGGCTTATCGACCTTAATCACGGTAATACCACCCTCATCGGAAGAATGTTCCTCTGCCACATCAAAGTACACCGGTGTGCTGTCAAGCACATATCCGTAAGGAGCCTGAACCTCAACAAGAGAATATCCCTTGCCGTATTCCAGTTTCTCCGGTGTAACAAGCTGTCCGTTTGCATCAGTGTAGAAAATATCTATCGTTGTCGGAGTAGGATAAGTGAAGGTCATTGTTACCTGATTGCCGTCCGGGTCAAAGATTTTGAACCCAGCACCGGCATAAGGAATGTTTTTACCACTTTCTGCGTCCACCTTAACCACCTTGATATAGCTTTCAAAGTTTGCGTTGTTGATGAGATAGCGGTAGGTCTGTCCGTTCTGAGCAATGAACACATCGAAGTCGTCCATTAACTCACGCCCCTCCCAACCGGAGGTCTGATGAACGGTATATACGCCGTAAGGCATATCCTTTGTCTGACCGAAGCCGTTTTCATCACAAACAATTACATCTCTTTCATCTTCCTCTGCTGAATCAAAGCTGCCGGAAGATTTCAGATAGATTTCAAAAGTTGCACCGTTTTCCGGTGTTTCAATCTTTGTTTCGCCGTCATCGGTATGCTTGATGATAGCGATATTGCCTTTCATAACCTGTTCGGTAACATCATTTGCGGTCTGATTGTGTTCCACCGTATAAAGCTGCGGTTCAGCACCGACCTTATGGATTGTACCGTCGAGCAGATAACCCTCGGACGGCGTGATTTCACGGATTGTCCAGTCATTATCACAGACATATTCCTTTGTGGTAAACTGCCCGTTCTTATCCGTCACATACTTGTCCACAAGGGTTTCACCTTTATAGATACCGTAAACTGCTCCGGCAAGGGTAGCGTCGCCCTGCGGTGTGCCTTCCTCTCGGTCGCTCTTTGTTACGGTTACGCTGAACTTTTTGAGAATGTTCGTGAAGTTTCTTGTGGTTACTTCTTTCCAGTTAATCGGTGCGGTCTGATTTGCAGGCACAACATAACGGATTGCGGTATCCACTTCCTCAATGGTGTATGGGGTAGTGCCGCTGATAAGCACATCATCAAAAGAAGCAACACCGTTCTTATCTGTCACGGCATACTCATCGACAGCAATACCGGAAAGAGATGTGCCGTAAAGATGGAAGGTAACGCCCTCAACCAAGTTATCCTCAGAAGATTTGATGACCCGAAGATTACCTCTTTTGAGAACATTATTGAAATTGACCTTTGCCACCTGACCGGCAACAACAGTTACTCTGTGAACCTCCTGCGGAACATATTTGTCAATAGACTGCTCTGTGACCGTGTAAACACCGGGCATAAGGTTATCCAGTTGGAATTTACCGCCGTTTGCGGTTGTTACAGTCTGATTGACACCGTTACCGCTGATGGTAAACTGAATACCGTCAACCTTTCCGTCCTCACTTGTCTTTACAATCTGACAAGAGCCGTAGCTCACCTTCATTTTGACAAAACCGCTGACAGGGTCGCTGACCTCCTGAGCGTAAGTGACAACATCCTGAATGCCGTTGCCATTCTGGTGGATACCATCAGACCATACGACCACACCTCTGCGGACACCGTTCTTTTTTGCGGCTGTGATAGTAAATTCCTTGCTCGGAGCTTTTTCCATTGAAACAGTCAATTTGTTTCCGCTGGTAGAGAAGGAAACTCCGTCAATATTTGCCGAGAAGGTATAATTGCCAAGCACACCGTTTGTATCGGTGAGAGTAGCAACATACTTGCTTCCGTTCCATTCAAGCTCGTTTACCTTTGCAGAACCGCTTGACCTTGTGCAGAAGCTCGGAACTTTCGTATGGTTCTGAACGCTTGTTACCATACTGTTGTAGTAAGACAGGATTTTACTGCGGAGTGGGTGTGCAGAGCTTACACATTCAAGCACGGCATTGTACCCGCCGGTAGAAACGTGATTAAAGCCTGCGTCTCTTTCGCCGACAATCGTTTCCCAAATCAAAATCTGAGTGGCATAAGCGTGTGCGATACAGTTGGCGTCGCTTTCATTCTGCGACTTCCAGCTTGTCGAAATACCTCCACGATAGCCGTACTGCAAGATACGACCGATAAGCAGGCGAATATCATCGCCGGAAATCGTTCCGTTCGGGCTGATGTTGTTGAAGAAGTTCTCGTCCTTTTCGGTGAGAGTATCTCCAGTCCGCTGACCTGTACCCGGTTCAATACAGTAGGCAATATTGCCCGAATACGAACCCATTGCACGAAGTCCTGTATATTTTGTGGACAAGCCTTTCCAACCGTTCATATAGTTGAGATTGCCGTGTCCCCATTCGCCGTTGTTATTGGTATCTCCGCTTCGGGGATAATCGACGAGGTACACATCGGCTTTTTCTCCTACGGCTGCAAAGGCTGTCGTTGCCCCAATGCCCATAAAAGCAGTAAGGCTCATAACCGCCGCCAACACAAGCGAGACGGCTTTCTTGAATTTTGTTTTAACCATTGCGTTTTCCTCCCTGAAATGCAAAAACGCACCGATGTTACTCAGTGCGTCCGCTTAAAATTATTTTGTTTTAGCAGTAGCCGATATAGATGTTGTACTCCGTATCGGATAGCTTTTCTGTCCATATCCACACAGCGGTAAAACCTTCGCTGTTCTTGTATCGGTTCAGTCTGCTTTCAATATCAGACTTAATACCGCTTCGGTTAGGATTTGCGGATATGGGATTGTCCCAACATTCTGTCGCCGTGCTGTCAAGAGAAAGCCCTATGCTTACCGCATACTCTTTTGCGTAACTTACATAAGGGCTGACATCAAATGTCTGCTTGGGCGGCTCTGTCGGTTTCGGTTCTGCCGGCTTTTCTGTCGGTTTTTCAACCGGCTTTTGTTCGGCAGTTGTCTGTTCTTTTGGCTGTTCCGTTTGTTTTTCGGGTTCAGTCTGCGTGGTTGTCTGCTTTGGTGGCTCTGCCTTTGGCTTTTCAGTTACAGGAGTTTCAGCCGTTTTATCTTCCGCCGGTTTTGTCTGAACGGCTGCAACCGTCTGACTTTCAGCGGTTGATTGGATTTCTTCTGCCGTAATCGGTGTATCTTCCTGAACTGCCGTGCTTTCCGGTTCTTCTGCCGTATCTTCCTGAGAATTTGTTTCAGTATTACCAGCCGGAAAAGAAGTCTCTGTTTTCGTTATCTCCTGTGCAGCTTCTTTGGCTGTGTTACCGCTACAACCTACGAGGAAAATCATCAGGCAGGCAAGAACACAAGGTATCAGCCTGTTTTTCATTATCTATCGCTCCTTTCTGCCTTAATCGTAATCAAAACCGTTCAAAACATCAAAGGTGCGATTGGCTGAACTTTTTATCGTAGCAGACATTTTGCTTTTGCTCCAAATGTGCGAACCCTTTAATAGACAGCTATATGTTATTGAGATAGATATACTCAAGGGAGATAGAGTATATTTTTCAGCAGGTTAATAGCCGGTATATATAGGGGTTAGAGTGTGAGAAAGGGGGAAGGCTATCGGCTGTCACGGTCGGTTCTGCTTCGCAGAAACTTGTTGTAATGCTCCAATGCCTTGCACACAAAATCCTCCGTTTGGCTTATGGGAATGTTCTTCGGGATAAGCTGTCGAACCCTGTCGCCCCTCAAAACAATTTTCTCCCTTTGGTTTGGTTTTTCCTCCGACATAATCGCTTGGATTGCTTCGGTTGTGAGCTTGCCCTCCTCAAAGAACCTTCGCATACGGATTGTTTGGTCGTGGGACGGGGTTGCGTCGTTCAGGTCGATTTCATCAACCACATCACGCTGACTGTCCTCATCGAGAAAGGACAGTTCAACCGCCGGTCGCATTTTAATTCGCCCCTCATCAACATATTCCAAAAGTTCGGGAACAAGGTTTGTAAGGCGAATATATCTGCGAACTTGGGTTTGACTGTCACCCGACTGCTCTCCAATTAGTTGTGCTGTTTCTTTTCCGCTTGACTTCCAACCCACTGGGTCGGAAGTTAGGTCTGTTCTTTTGCCTTGTCTGCTCAATGCTTCCAAACGCATTTTGTAGGCATAGGCTTTTTCCGAGGGAAGTATCTGCGACCTTTGGTAGTTGCTCTCAACCATTAAAATCGTGGCTTCGTCTCGGTTCAGTTCAACGACCTCACAACGGAGAGTATCAAACCCGGCAAGCTCACAGGCTCGCTTTCGTCTGTGTCCCGATATGAGTTCGTATCTGCCGTCCTCTTTCTGCCTTACCGTCGCCGGAGTAATAACCCCTCGTTCCTTGATACTCTCAATGAGCTGTGCCATATCCTCGTCATCACGCACCTTAAAAGGGTGGTCGGGGAAATCGTCAATTTCAGTCAAGGGAATATCTCGAATTTTGGAAAGCTTTTCTTCATCTCTCTGTTCCTGCGTTGAAAATAAGTCATCGAGCTTCGTGAGAGTGAAGTCGCTCTTTCTTCCTGCCATCGGCTAACACCTCCTTTGTAAATTCAGCGTATGCCTTAGACACTGTGCTGTTTGGCTCATAAGCATAAATGCTTTTGCCTTTGGAAGAAGTTTCAGCGGCTTTTACGGCAATCGGGATTTGTGTTCGATACATTCTTATCTGATTACCGAAATTCGCCCTGAGTGCTTCCACCGTACTCTTTGCAAGGTTTGTTCGGCTATCCACCAAAGTAAGCAGCATACCGTCTATCTTAATATCCGGATTGATATACTTCTTTACTTTTGAAATGGTCTGCACAAGCTGTGTCATACCCTTTGCCGGCAAATACTGAGCCTGAACCGGAATGATAACACTGTCTGCCGCCGATAAAGCATTGAGAGTAACCATACCAAGTGAAGGCATACAGTCTATAATTACATAATCATATCTGTTTTTCACTTGACACAAATAATTCTTGAGTGTAGTTTCTCTGCTCATTGCGTTTACAAGGTTAAATTCCATTGCTGAAAGCTCAAGGTTTGCCGGAACAAGGTCAACACCTTCTTCGTGATGCAGGATACCAACCATAGGGTCTGTCATCGTTTCATTGATTACATCTGTGAGTTTTGTTGCAAGCGTGATACCCAAACCGTCTGTATCCTGCCAACCAAGACAAGTCGTTAAATCGCCCTGCGGGTCTGCGTCTATGAGCAATACTTTCTTGCCCTGCATTGCAAGCCCGACTCCGAGATTAACTGTTGTGGTGGTCTTTCCGACTCCGCCTTTCTGGTTACATACGGAAATCGTTTTGCAGTTTGACACTTCTTTTTGCCCTCCTTTCTGAAATTCATAGCCACCGCATTATGGCTATGTACCTGACCGACTCATTTCCTAATCGGTCATAGCAATATTTGTTCTCAACACCCCTTGCCAAGCAAAATGCTTATGGGAAGTCACTAAGGAACAGACTGCTTATCTGTATCATAGGATTCTAACCTCTGCCGGGTACTCCGCCAGCTCCATAGAGAAGTATCATTATCATTCTGACTGTCATCGCCATATCAGGAGCAACCTGATACTCATAGCCGGAATTCTCGCTATTCTGAAATACAGAAATCACGGCGTACCTGCTAAAGTGGCTATCATCAGAAATAAAGTCTTAGTGAATGACTTATTCAATTTTCAAGCGAAAAGGCTTCCGTTTTTGCTATCTGGAATGAACCCCTTCACTCATTTGGACAAAGGGGTATGAAATGCACACCCAAAATCGCCGCTTTTCCGAAAATTTTTTTGAAAAATTTTTTGAAATAAAAAAAGCCGCCTGCTCCGGTTAGGAAACAGACGGCAAAACACGTTCTAAATGTATTCAATTTTCAATTTCTTTTTCTTTGCTTCAAGCACTTTGCAGAGGACATCATCTACTGCATCGGTGTATCGTCCCTGAGCTGCTAAATTGTTCTTCAGTTCAATGAGCGATTGTATCACTCGGCTTCGTTCTTCTTCATTTAAGTATAGATGATAGGTTTTCTCTCTCATTGGCTGTCCCTCCATCTTTCAAATGTATTTTTGATTATCTCCACATCTTCCTCTGTATCAGAAGAAATAAATATATGTACGCTCTGAAAAGCTTTCTTTAAATTATTGGCATAATCCAGTTCTGTGCCTTTCATCGGCAGTTTAATCAGCCTTATTCCTCTTTGCTTACACATATACGCTTTCATTATTTCTATATTCTCGTCAGCACTTCCCGACTCAATAGCCAACTTTTCTGAAGGTATGTATGTTTCAAGCGGAACTCCAAGCAATCGGTCAGAACCAAGTTCTGCTTTCAAGCCTTTCTTATTAGAATAATAGCTGACAGCCAACGCAGGAAATAGAGATAAATATTCTTGCTCACAAATTCGGCAGCCTTTATTCAATATCGTCCTTTCATTTATCTTCATACTCCATGAATGACCGTGCCTGCATTTCCACCACGCTCTCTTTGCTGAAGTTCGTGATACCTCTGTCGGCTTCAGTTTATTCTGTTCATAATCCCATTCGCTAAGAAGCTGATTATCTGTTGTCGCCAAATCATTATATCCGGCAAGGACTTCTCTCTCCGCACAAACGGGGCATACCGTACCTTTCACACGGGCATTGACAACGGATTTCCACTCATTACCGCATTTTCTGCACTTCCACCAGACGTTTTTCCTCGACTTTGCATTTACTTCATCAGGTTTCAAAGGCAAGTTCTTCTCCGACCACTCCGAAGCAATTTCAGGGTGTGTTGTCTGCAAATCGTTAAACCCTTTCGAGAATATGTACCCACTGCAATACGGGCATTTACTCCCACCGGAACGGGTAGAAATAAGGGTGTTCCACTCTCTGCCGCAATCCTTACACTTCCACCACGCCTTACAATTGGCAAAGACCGTAACCTGAGTTGGAAGTAACGGATAATTTCTATCCGACCACTCGGCAGCTATACCCGGCAGAAGTGTTGCAAAGTCATTAAATCCTGCCAACACTTTATTATGAGAGCAGTACGGACAACCTGTTTTATTTATTGTCCTGCTCTTAACGGCAGCTTCCCACTCGTGTCCTTTCTCACATCTCCAAATCACTTTCTTATGAGAGCCAATAG
>ERZ773188.348-NODE-348-length-58646-cov-13.802137_pt1 | contig 58646 bp, 65 predicted proteins | sample MGYA00581011_ERZ773188 | MGnify/ENA primary metagenome ERZ773188 (study PRJEB29015, sample SAMEA2737798) | human gut metagenome | biome: human gut; feature: human-associated habitat; material: faeces | place: China | collected 2012 ...
GATTCTCAAAATCTTTCAAGGTTTCTCACTGTTCAGTTATCAATGTTCTTTGTTTTGCTCTCTTGCGACAGCTTGATTATTTTATCAAATCGCTGTTCGTTTGTCAAGCACTTTTTTGTTTTTTTGAACTCTGTTTTAAGTTCTCTGTCTTGCGACAGCTTGTTCATTCTATCAAAATGTTTTTCATTTGTCAAGAACTTTTTTTCACAACTTATTTAATCAGCTTATTTCAAAGCAATATTATAAAGTTATGTCTGTAAATTGTAACTCACAAGCTCTACAACTCAATGTGTCTCGCGAGTCAGCTTTGATATAATATCATCTGTGTCGCATAAAGTCAACACATTTTTTATCTTTTTATATATATTTTTTTCTCATTGTTTTTACACAACTATATATTGTATTTACATACTTATCCACATACCATTTATTGCTTATGTACTTTTCTCTTTTATGCATTATTACACCGGTTTAAGCTACAGTATATTTTCTATCAGCTTTATGACAGGATTGTTTTCATACAGATACTTAAGCATCATAGAATCATTTATATATGCTGTCATTGTCTGTCCTATTTCAGATGCGGCAAATAATGATGTCAGGGCAAGGAGCAGCCATACGATGACCATTCCCTTAATAAAACCTACTGCAAAGCCTGCAATCCGGTTCACAGTGCCAATAACAGGCACCCTTTCTATTTTTCTGATGATGTGACGGACTATGTATGCCACTATTCCCAGCAAAAAAAATACTATAAAAAATGACAAACCTGTCATAATGGCATTTGTAAGCTGTGCGGATATGGTGTCGTATGCTCCGGATTGCTGCAGCAATATGTTTGCCATATCAAAATCGCCTGTGGCTTTTTGCCCCTGTGCAGCTATTTGTTTTTCAATACCGTTTAAAATTACGGGCTCTATTCCTGTCTGTGATAATATATGATCCCTGACATATGGGGCTGCCATGGTTGATGCAGCAAGCATTACTATCCAGGCTGCAAGCGAATATACCATGCGAAGCACACCTCTTGTGTAGCCTCTCACCACATTCCACGCAATAATACATATTACCGCAATTAACAGCCAATTCATTTCAGTCTCACCTCGTCCATTGCGCCGTCATAGATGAAGATATAGTTATTCATACCCGATTTATACATCACCTTGTACAACTTGTTGTCAAATGTATGATAGAATTTCTTAACTCCGTGTATGGTGTATATCTCACAGGCTGTGTCTCCTGTGACGCACACCTCGTTATTGCTGTCAAACTCTATACTATTGTAGGCAATAGCTGTGTCGTTTTCCATAAGCATCTTACCGTTAAAATCATAAAGCTTGATATGACTGGTGCAATTTTTATCATTGTTGGAGTATGCTACTCCTATATATTTATTATTGTAAAATACGCTGTCTATCAGCTTTTCCAGCTTAATAGTCTGCTTGAGCTTTGGTTTCTGGCTTCCGTCAAATACCATAATATTCTGATCTGAAACTGCTATCATCCTGCTGTCGGAAACATATGCTATTTCAGGTATGAGCTGATTCTCATACTTGTAAGTGCCGACATTGTTGTCTATCTCATTTTGTCCTACTGATCCAAAATTGTAAAAGGATATAACGCTGTCCGTCTTTCCTCCGGAGACATCTATCATATCTACAGCCAGTTTTTTAGCATCATATGAAAGAGCTATATCAACAGGTATGTTCTTCTGTTCTCCGAAAAACTCACCACTTGCCAGCTCTTTTCCGTTTACATCATACAGCTTTACATAATAATTTTCATTCTCACTGACAAGGACTGCCACTGTGCCCTGGCTTGCTATGCAGGCTTTTATAATAGGCCACGATGTTCCTATTTCTTTTTTTACTCCATTCTTGTCCATGATATAGAGGACTGTTCCACCCCTGTCATAGATAGTCATAAAGCTTTCGCATGTGACTACCTGTGGCGATGACATCTCAAATGCCTGGTTCCATATACGGTTTCCGTCTGAGTCTGTATACAATACACCATCATTGCTGTACTCCACTACCGCTCCGCAGAAATCCACAAACGACACCGCACTCTTGTCCTTCTGCTCCACGCTGTTTTTGACATCAAATGACTTGTAGGTGCGCAGCGCCATCCACAACCATACTATAAGAAATAAAGCCACGACTGTTGCCACGACTATTATTATTCTTTTTGCTATTTTTCTTCTATGCTTTCGTATTTTCTCCTCGAGCTCGTCCAAATCGGTCTCGACAGTTTTAAAGTCTGATTTCTGTGCCATAATCTTATCCTTTTGTTCTACTTCCAAAGTGTTTGTTACTTGTCAGTATACCATTCACCGGATATTTTTTCCACTGGAATTAAATCTTCTTCTGTGGACATGGCAGGAAGTGTCTCCTTTTTGTCTATTGTGCCGCTCATTCCAGCGCCGGCTTTAAGCCCGATAAGCACTATAAGCACTGCTATCGCTGCAATCATCACTACAGATGCAAACGAACCCTTGCGCGGTTCTTTTCCTGCCTCCATGGCTTTTCTGTACCGGCCGCGTTCTTTCGATATGCTGCCAAATTCCTCAGGAAACGACACATTGATCCTGTCGTCTGCCGAAGCGCTTCTATGTATCCGGCTGTAGCTGCTTTTGGCCGCTGTGTCAGTGTCCTCATACCGGCTGCTGCTTTTATTATTGTCATCGGCATTACTATAACTGTCAATTTTATTATTGTTGTTTGCATTACTATAGCTGTAGGTTTTATTGCAGGTGTCAGTTTCATTATAGCTGTCAGCACTATCACAATGCTCATTCATGCGGTAATATACAAAAAATCCTGTCTTTTTCTTCAGATGATTATTCTTTTTGATAAAGAAGTTTTCCTCCTGCTCTGTCCTGTTCAAAAGGAACATAAGCTGATGAGCGCCGCCAAAGTGCTCCCTGTGTATATTTTCAAGCATGGGTGTTGGCTCAGCCGGAAAATCCTCCTGCCTGAATGCCCATCCGACGATAATCAGTTCCTCGTAGCTTTTCTTTATCTCCGCAAACACTCTGCTCCATACCTTATTGGTCCAAAGAGGCGCATTTTTGTCAAACTCCATATCATATACTGCAATCGCCGCCTCTACAAATGTGGCATACCTGCCTCCGCTGCTCTCCGTATGCCCCATAAGTACAAAAACCTCTTTATCCTTAAAGCCCTCCGTCTTTATGCGCTTGTACGCTTTCTCCGATATGTAAACCCGGCCCTCATCCGCCGGTGTGCCAATCTGCCTGACGTTGTTCGTCACAATATCTATCATGCCAGCCTCCTTTTTCGGTCAGCATAGCACTTGCAGATTGTAGATTTATGCAAAATTGTGCGATTGTAAATATATATATTGTATTAAATGCCATAAATCACACTTAAAATAGCCGTCAAGCCGCATCCCAAAAATAATTTACCAATTATACATAATCCATCAGTACACTATAAAATTATTTAGTTAATCATTAACGAAAAAAGGGCGCATGAATCCATGCGCCCGACTTTTCCCATATGAAGTAGTATATTGCTTCGTACTCAACAAACTACATACCACCGGAAAGCATACAGCATGTTCCGAAGAAACAATATGAACTGCCGCAGGGTTCCATTATGTAAAATAGCAAGAATGACTAAACTCATTCCACACGCTATCCACACGAAATCCTGCGGCTGACTTCATATTTTTCTGAGGAATATACTGTATGCTGCACCGGTGAACACAGCCTCCAAGTGCGAAGCACATAAAATCCACTACTTCATATAATTCTTTACTTTGTTGTAGATGCCCTCTGCATCCAGTCCATACTTGTGGATAAGCTCCACTGCTGGTCCTGACTCGCCGAAGCGGTCCTCTACACCGATACGCAGAAGCTTTGCAGGCTGCTCCTCACAGAGTACCTCTGCCACAGCACTTCCAAGTCCTCCATTGATAGAGTGCTCCTCTACTGTGACTGCCTTGCCTGTCTTTGATACAGATTTAACAATCAGCTCTCTGTCGATTGGCTTGATTGTATGGATATTGATAACCTCAGCATCTATGCCGTCTGCTGCGAGCATTTTTGCTGCCTCAAGTGTCTCTGATACCTCAAGTCCTGTTGCAAATATAGATACATCCTTGCCTTCCCCCAGTACGATACCCTTTCCGATTTCAAACTTGTAGTCCGGTGTGTCGTTGATTACAGGCACTGCAAGTCTGCCGAATCTAAGGTATACAGGGCCCACATGGTCGTATGCTGCCTTTACTGCGGCTCTTGCCTCCACATCGTCTGATGGATTTATTACAACCATGCCCGGGATTTCTCTCATGAGTGAAAGGTCCTCAAGGCACTGATGTGTAGCTCCGTCCTCACCTACAGAGATTCCTGCATGTGTGGCACCTATCTTGACATTGAGATGAGGATATCCGATTGAGTTTCTTACCTGGTCATAGTTTCTGCCTGCTGCAAACATGGCAAATGAGCTGATAAAAGGCACCTTGCCGCATGTAGCAAGTCCTGCTGCGATACCTGTCATATTGCACTCTGCGATTCCACAGTCCCAGTGACGCTCAGGAAATTCCTTCTGGAAGATACAGGTCTTTGTGGCACCTGCCAGGTCAGCATCAAGTACAATAAGGTCATCGTGTGCTTTTCCAAGCTCTACGAGTGCATTTCCGTAGCTATCTCTTGTAGCGATTTTCTTTACTTCTGACATAATGCTTCACCTGCCTTTTCTAAGTCTGCCATTGCGATTTCATACTCCTCATCATTTGGAGCCTTTCCATGCCATCCTGCAGCATTTTCCATGAAGGATACGCCCTTGCCCTTTACAGTCTTTGCGATAATGGCTGTAGGCATGCCCTTTGTCTCACGGGCTTCCTTGAAGGCTGCCCTGATCTGGTCGAAATCGTTGCCATCGATGTTGATTACGTGGAAATTGAATGCCTCAAACTTCTTGTCGATCGGGTATGGTGAGCATACGTCCTCAACAGAGCCATCTATCTGGAGGTTGTTGTTGTCAACGATAACTACGAGATTGTCGAGCTTGCGGTGGCCTGCCCACATGGCTGCCTCCCAGATCTGTCCCTCCTGAATCTCGCCGTCTCCTGTGAGTGTGTATACACGGTAATCCTTCTTGTCATATTTTCCTGCTGCAGCCATTCCTACTGCGACAGATACACCCTGTCCGAGAGAGCCGCTTGACATATCAATGCCAGGGATGTGCTTCATATCAGGATGTCCCTGCAGATATGAGCCTGTATGACGGAGTGTCTTTAAATCCTCCTTTGGAAAATATCCTTTCTCTGCGAGTGTAGAGTAAAGTCCCGGTGCTACGTGTCCCTTTGAGAGCACGAAACGGTCCCTGTCCTCCCATTTAGGATTGGCAGGGTCTACATTCATCTCCTCAAAATACAGATATGTAAAAATATCTGCTGATGAAAGTGATCCACCCGGATGTCCGGATTTGGCACTGTGAACTGCTGTCACAATGTCCTTGCGAATTTCATTCGCCATCTTCTCAAGTTCAAGATTGTTCATGATGTCTCCTTCTATCATTTATATCTCTGTTCTTCCCTGAAGCGCCCTAAGCAGGGTCACCTCGTCAATATATTCCAAATCGCCTCCTACGGGAACTCCGCTTGCGATTCGTGTCACTTTGATGCCGGTAGGCTTGATGAGCTTGCTGATATACATGGCCGTAGTCTCGCCCTCCAGGCTTGAATTGGTCGCTATAATGACCTCGTCTACGTCTTTTTCAAGGCGTACCATGAGCTCCTTCAGACGGATATCCGCCGGACCTATGCCAAGCATGGGTGAAATTGCGCCACCCAGCACATGATACACGCCCTCATATTTACCGGTCTTTTCGTATGCCACAAGATCCCTCGTATTCTCAACAACCATGATGGTCTTGTGGTCTCTTGCCGCATCCTTACAGATGGGGCATAGCTCGTCATCTGTGAGTGTATAGCAGCATTTGCAGTATCTGACATGCTCCTTCGCATCGATTATGGCGTCAGAGAGCGATTTTGCCTGCTCCTTTGGCATATTTATGATATGAAATGCCAGTCTCTGCGCTGTCTTGGCTCCGATTCCCGGAAGCTGTGACAGCTCCTCTATTAATTTTGATATCTCACTGCTGTAAAAATCCATTAAAACAGACCGCCACCCAGGCCACCGGTAATTTTGGACATAGATGCCTGTGACTGCTCATCAATCTGGCGAAGCGCCTCATTGGTTGCTGCCATGATGAGATCCTCGAGCATCTCGATATCGTCAGGATCCACTACCTCCTCAGATAATTTGACCTTTGTGATTTCCTTTTTTCCAGAAACAGTGACTTCGACTGCTCCGCCGCCTGCCTTTGCTGTAACCTCAGCATCCTCAAGCTGCTTCTGAGCCTCCTCCATCTGACGCTGCATCTTCTGCGCCTGTTTCATAAGATTGTTCATGTTTCCCGGCATTCCTCCAGGGAATCCACCTCTTCTTGCCATTCTGGCGTCCTCCTTGTTTTTGATGGGCTAATCCCAGCCCTGTTTATAACTTAGTTTTCTTCCTCTATATCAAAATTTATCATATCTGTCAAGTCCACAACCGCTTCCTTTGCGCTGACTGCGGAATTATTTTTCTTGACCGTCACCTCGACTTTTTTGCCTATACGCTTTTCTATAAGCGAAGCCAGCGTATCCATACAGCCTGCACGGTTTTCAGAGAGATACTCATATGCATTCTCATCATCAAACATTAAAATCAAGTCAGAGGAATTTCCCAGCGATGTCACAGCCTTGTTCAGATAAACCTTTGATGTTGCTCCCATCTCCGAAAGTATGGATTTCCAGTGCTTCATGAGCTCTGAGATATCCTGTGGTATTGCTTTGGGAAGCTCCTTTTTCACTATAGGCTTGCTTGCTGCGGCCTGCTGCATATCCTGTGTCTGCGCAGCCTGTGCCGCTACAGGTATACCCTTTTCAAGCTTTTTCTCTATGCTGTTTATGCGGTCAAGCACCGAATCATAGCTCTTTTCCATCTGCGGCCTGCACAGCTTTATTATGGCTATCTCGACCATAATACGCTTTTGCGATGCAAACTTTACCTGGCTGGACAGCTCGGAAAATACCCTGATATACCTGATGAGTGTCTCAGGCTTTACAAGCGCTGCCTCTTCCTTAAGTGCCTCAAGATTGTCCTTTGAGATGTCGAGCACTTCCTCCATATCGTCGGAGCTCTGCAAAAGCAAAAGATTCCTCATATACCATGTGAAATCATTGACAAGCTGCGACAGCTCCCTGCCATCATCTATGAGCTCGCCCAGTATGCGGATTGCACCTGTCACATCCTCGTCGAGTATGCGCCTTAAGAGCCTTGAAAACACCTCTGTGTCCACCGCTCCAAGCACCTCGAGCACATTTTCATAGGTGAGTTTCTCACCCAGATGGAAAGCAATGCACTGGTCAAGAAGACTTAACGCATCTCTCATGGAGCCGTCTCCTGCCTTGGCCACGTACCTTATGGCACGCTCCTCAACCTCCACCTGCTCCTGCTCCATCAAATCGCTGAGTCTGGATGCAATCGTATCTATGGAAATCCTGTGAAAATCATAGCGCTGGCATCTGGACAGGATAGTAATCGGTATCTTGTGTGCCTCGGTGGTCGCCAGTATAAATATAACGTAGCTCGGCGGCTCCTCAAGTGTTTTTAAAAGTGCATTGAAGGCTCCTGCCGAAAGCATGTGAACCTCGTCTATGATATAGACCTTGTACCTGCCCTCTGTCGGGCGGTATGTGACCTCCTCACGAATCTGTCTGATATTGTCCACGCCGTTGTTTGACGCTGCATCTATCTCTATGACATTCATGGATGAGCCCTCAGTGATTGCCCTGCACGACGGACATTCGCCACATGGGCTTCCGTCTACAGGGTGCTCACAGTTGACTGCCTTTGCAAATATCTTGGCCACAGTGGTCTTTCCTGTACCTCTCGTGCCGCAAAATAAATAGGCATGCCCTATTCTGTCAGCTTTTATCTGATTTTTCAGTGTTGTTACAATGTGTTCCTGTCCCTTTACGTCCTCAAACTCCTGTGGACGGAACTTACGGTATAGGGCCTGATAAGACACGCCTTTTCACCTTCCTTATATCTAATATTGCTGCTTAATCTCCGAAGCAGATACCGGTGCGCTTTGCTTCCTTGATCATCTGGCTCTTTGGATCTACAGTCTTAAGCTTTCCTGCTACGTCGGCAAGCGGAACCCTCTTTGTCTGTCCGTTTACCATGGCTATCATGCAGCCGTAATCCTCATCCATGATGGCCTTTGCTGCTGCTGAGCCAAGACGTGTACAAAGCACTCTGTCGTAAGGACATGGGCTGCCGCCTCGCTGTGTATGTCCCGGAACTGCCACTCTGACCTCAAGACCGAGTCTTTCGCTGATGCGGTCTGCAACCTCGTATGATACTGACGGGTATTTGCTCTTTGCAAGCTTCTTCTTGTATTCCTTTTTGGAAAGGGCTGCATCCTCCTTGGAGATGGCTCCCTCTGCTACTGCAAGAATGGTAAAGCCCTTGCCCTCCTTTGTTCTCTTGTGGATGGCATCTACGACCTTGTCAATATCGTATGGTATCTCAGGAAGCAGAATGATGTCTGCACCGCCCGCAACACCTGCGTACAGTGTGAGCCAGCCTACCTTGTGGCCCATAACCTCAACGATAAATACACGGTTGTGGGATGCTGCTGTGGTGTGGATGCAGTCGATTGCATCTGTAGCTATATTGATCGCGCTCTGGAAGCCAAAGGTCACATCTGTGCCGTAGATATCATTGTCGATTGTCTTTGGCAGATGAATGATATTAAGTCCCTCTTCCCTGAGAAGATTGGCTGTCTTTTGTGTGCCGTTTCCGCCCAGGATAACGAGACAGTCAAGACCAAGCTTCTTGTATGTGTTTTTCATGGCTGCGACCTTGTCCAGTCCGTTCTCATCCGGCACTCTCATAAGCTTAAAAGGCTGTCTTGATGAGCCGAGTATTGTGCCGCCCTTTGTCAGGATGCCCGAAAAATCCTTTGATGTGAGTATTCTGTAGTTCTCATATATGAGTCCCTTGTACCCGTTCTCAAAGCCGTAAATCTCAAGCTCGTCGACATTGTGTGCCAGCGCCTTTACCACGCCTCTCATGGCTGCGTTAAGTGCCTGGCAGTCTCCTCCGCTGGTAAGCATTCCAATTTTCTTCATTGCTGCTTCCTCCTTATGCATTATTATGATTGTCTTTTATTATGCTAATCCCTGTACTCCTTATCCTTCTCCTCCTCGCGGAGCCTATCCTCCTCATTCATGAGCTTTCTGAAAATACGCTCAAAAATAAACTCATAGGTGAGTGCTGCGCCGACAGGAAGTATGAAAATGAGTGGAATAATAATCCATGCAAGTATAAGTGATACCACAAGTATCACTATGACCAATAATGTCCACGGCAGGTTGGCGATAAGAATGAGTATTGTATTCTTAAGGGTTATCTTTGTGACCTGCTCAAATCGTGAAATATACGCTGATGTGTATATGGCCCAGGCTGCGGCGATAAGTGCCATTATGATGAACACGATGGAGAAGGTTCCCCACTGATTGCCTGTCTTAAGACCTGACCATGTAATATAAATATCTCCCAAAAGCACGATAAGTATTATAAGCTGTACCAGCCATGCCTTGGTGGCCTGCTTGAAATTTACCTTAAACGCATGCCAGTAGCCTCTCCACACATAGCCCTCATCGCGATGGATGACACGGCGCGATGTATCGTAAAGTGCTGTGGATGCCGCTCCTATTGTAAAAACAGGTATGCATGATATGATCCAGCAAAAGCTCAAAATAACCATATCTACCAGTTTGTTTAATGCTCTGAAAAATTTGTTGTCTATGTTGAAAATGCCCATAATGCCCTCCTATATCCTGTGGTGCTCTCTGTTTTGTTCTCTCTTTTTCTCATAGCGTTCTTCACGCTGCCTCTTCCTCTCCTCAGGTGTGAGGCGTTCCTTTTTCCTGCCGATATAGATATTCCACTTAAGATATGCCTCCTGGGCATTTCTTGACTTGTAGATGATATTTTTCTCCTCGCCTACTATATCCGTGATGCTGTACCAGCCTTTATCGTACATGAACTCTGACTGCTTATCATCGAAGTCCTTGGTTCCCAGCACAAATTTGTGTATTGCATGCTGCTGTCCCATGTAATCCTGTCCTCCTTGTTGTAATTTTATTTTATAGCCACCTTGTCCAGTACATAGTCAACTGCCTGCCTAAGGTGCTTATCATTCTTATACTGCTCAGTTTCCTTAAGCTTTAGAGCTTCTTCTCTGGTGAACATATCACGCAGTACCACCCGGTGATGCTCTACCGGTATATATGACACCTTGTCCTCAAACACAGGCTTGAGCACATAGTACGGCACCGCCTTTTCTCTCTTAGATGCCGCAAGCGATACTATGTTGTCAACCACGCATACTCCAAGGGTTTCACTATATATAATCTGTTTCTTTTGAAACATGCTTTTACCTCCGTATTTACATACACATCTATAATATCACAGACAGCGTTCTTTTTCAAAAACATTTTATCTGGCATTTATTTTTTTATCTTTCTGGTCATAGAAATATGGTCAGACGCATGTATACTTATCCTATATTTTGTATGAGAAAATTAAGCAAAAAAATTTGGAGGATATATGAAGAAAGCAGCCGTTTTTAACGATTTGTCCGGCTTTGGAAAATGCTCTCTGACCGCCGCAATTCCGGTACTGTCCGCTCAGGGCGTACAGTGCTGTCCCATGGCATCAGCAGTGCTGACAAACCAGACAGGATATGAATATCATAAATGCACAGACCTGACAGCCATGATTAAGGACTACATCGACAACTGGCAGAAAAATAATGCCCATTTTGACGGCATTTACAGCGGTTTCATGACAGGCTCAAAGCAGATTGAGCTTTTTATGGATTTTTTGGATGTATTTTATGAGGAAAACACGATGCTGCTCGTGGACCCTGTGATGGGCGATGACGGCAGAACCTACGGCATATACTCTGCCGCTCTTTTGGATGGCATGAAGGCGCTTTCCAGGAAGGCCGATGTCATCACGCCAAACCTGACCGAGGCATGCCTTTTGGCAGACTATGATATTGAAAAGGTATACAGCGACACGAGAAAGGATGTGCTCCTGCCGCTTGCGACAGAGATAAGCGATAAGCTGCGATGTCTGTCCGGGAAAAATCAGGATGTAATCATCACCGGTATCAAATGCAGGGATGATAAGTCGCCCTTTATCTACAATCTCGTGACTACCGCAAACGGTACTACAACCCACAGATCACACTTTTTCGACGTGAGCTTTTCCGGCACCGGCGATCTGTTTGCATCTGTTATATGCGGAAGCAGGCTGAACGGATTTTCCACAGAGGAGGCCGCTGAGCGCGCCGGAAAATTCCTGTATGACAGCATCGCAGATACCATGAATGATGACACCGCACCGAATGACGGAGTGAATTTCGAGAAGTTTTTGCGGGAGCTGATGTGATGTTTATGTGATTCTTATCACCCTTTGCAGAAAATTTTTCGAATTGTCAGTTGACCTCTTAAGTCAGGCTTAACACAACACAAAGGAGAACCCGGTTTGACAAGAAGATTTTTCACATTGGAGGATACTAAATAATGGCTGATATAATCTATACATATAAGAACGAGGTTTATGCAAATATCACAAATAAATGCGACTGCGCTTGTACATTCTGTATACGCTCTCAGAAGGATGCCATTGGCGATGCAACAACGCTCTGGCACAAAGTTGATCCGACATACAACGAAATAATCGCCGCAATTGATGCATTTGATTTTACAGGCTATGAGGAATTCGTCTTCTGCGGCTACGGTGAACCAACCTGCGCGCTGGATATCCTTGAGAAAACAGCTAAATATGTGAAGGAAAAGTATAAGCTTCCTATCCGCGTAAACACTAACGGACTAGGAAATCTCTATCACGGAAGAGATATCGTGCCGGAGCTTGCTGAGTATATTGATTCGGTTTCCATCAGCTTGAATGCTGCAAATGCCGAGGAATACAATAAGGTCACAAGACCAACCTTTGACAATGCTTATGAGGCTATGCTGGATTTTGCTGAGGAATGCAACCGCATGATCAAGCATACACAGCTTTCTATCGTGGATGTGCTCCCTGAGGAGGATATAAAAACCTGTCAGCAGATTGCTGATGAGAGGGGTATTCATCTGAAGATACGTCATTTTTCGAATTAAGAATAGAGTATAAAAAATACCCAGTTTCCATTATAAAATATAGTTATAACGGAAACTGGGTATTTATAGGTGATAACATATTATCACTGCACTATAGATACTCCCCAAGCATTTCACTAACACAATCTCTTATATTCAGTGCGGTTTTCCTTGCCATTGTCATATTTAATCCAATTTTTTTGGCAACCGCGAGAATATCATCCAGTTCCGGATTTACACCATTTCCATTTACCGTGGTAGCATGCTCTCCACCGATTGAATTACTGTAGGTGAGGTCATACGCCGGTGACAATTTCCAGCTACATTCATCTTCATCATACAGATAAGTAAAATTCTTCGAATGGTCATCCCTGTTATGCGCATACACATTAAAGCACATAAGTCTATACAATTTTTCACACTCTTCCATAGATTTGGTAAGCTGGAGTGTAAGCTGCATCAGAATATCATAATCGAGATTTGGTATTCTGTGAGATGTTTCTAAAAGTCCCTCAAACGGATCTATCTTTGGTATAAAAACTTTTTTCTCCAAAGGCAGTGAAAAAGGGCTTATGGAAAATCCATTTGCCAGCCAGTTACTGTCATACTCAAACGCAGCCAGACGATTTTGGTACAAAGCAATCGTTCCGACGAGTCTTTCATGATAAAAGACTTCCAGCTTATTTAGTCTGTTCATTAATTACCTCCTCGATAGACGCAAAAGGCACATTATTAAACAAGTCTTCAAGTTCGTTCTCCACATCAAGAGCTATAGCAATTTTGGTCAAAGATTGCAGGGATATCTCGCCGCTCTGCTCAAATCGCTTAAGTGAACCAAGACTTACACCTGACCTTGCAGCTAATTGCTTTTGAGTGATTTTCTTTCTTTTGCGCAAGCGTACTATTTTTTGTGCAATGTCGTTATTTATTTCTGTCCATGTTTTTTGATATAAGTTAATCATGCTAATATATTATCCCTTTTTTGCATTTTTATCAAGATATAACTAATATATTATCCCTAAATATTCATAACTCCAAAACCCAAAAATGTAAAGGTAAATAGTAACCCGAGAATCCAAAAACAAAGGAAAAGTTTATGGTATTTAAAGAATCAATTGAATTATATGCAAAAAGACACCGCAGGGGTGTCTTATTCGCTATTATAATATACTTTATTAATCTTTGAAAAGATCAGTTGAGTAATATCTGTCTCCGCTGTCAGGAAGAAGTGCTACTACTGTCTTGCCCTTGAACTCCGGTCTCTTGGCTACCTCGATTGCTGCATAGAGAGCTGCTCCTGAAGAAATACCTACAAGTACACCCTCCTCTTTTGCGATAATCTTTCCGTACTCAAATGATGCCTCATTTGATACAGGGATAATCTCATCATATACCTCTGTATTTAATGTGTTTGGTACGAAGCCTGCTCCGATTCCCTGAATCTTGTGTGCTCCGGCTTTTCCTGTTGAAAGCACTGCTGATGTCTCAGGCTCTACAGCGACAATCTTTACATCAGGGTTCTTGCTCTTTAAGTACTCACCTGTTCCTGTGATTGTTCCGCCTGTTCCGACTCCGGCTACGAATGCATCTACCTGTCCGTCTGTATCGTTCCAGATCTCAGGACCTGTTGTCTTTCTGTGTGCCTCCGGGTTTGCAGGGTTCTCAAACTGCTCCGGAATGAAGCTATCAGGAATCTGCTCATGAAGCTCCTCTGCCTTGGCGATGGCTCCCTTCATACCCTTTGTACCGTCTGAAAGCACGAGCTCTGCGCCATATGCCTTGATGATGTTTCTTCTCTCGATGGACATTGTCTCAGGAAGAACGATGATAATCTTATATCCCTTTGCTGCTGCGATTGCTGCAAGTCCGATTCCTGTATTTCCTGATGTTGGCTCGATAATTGTTGAGCCCGGCTTGAGCTTTCCGTCTCTCTCTGCCTGCTCGATCATCTCTTTTGCGATTCTATCCTTTACTGATCCTGCCGGGTTGAAGTACTCAAGCTTTGCAAGAAGTCTTGCCTCAAGTCCGTATGCCTTCTCTACGTGTGTAAGCTCTACGAGCGGTGTATTTCCAATAAGTCCTAATGTTCCCTGATAAATGTTTGACATGTTTGTGTCCTCCTTGATGTCATTGTAATGTTAATGCTTTGTTTTAATCTCCTATATTCATACTGTATTTGTATGAATTAATTGTTGATATAAATATACCCCATGAATTCCTATCTGTCAACAGGAATTTATGGGGTTTTTAATATTTTATTTTTATGCCCTGTTATAATATTCTCTTAGATAATGAGCTTATTGAGTAAAAAGAAAGTCACCTAATGCGGTGCTAATCTTCATAATGAAATTTACAGGAATATATTATGAGATTTTGGTTACTATCAAAGTTATATGTAAGTCTGTGTTCGTCCGTTATCCGTCTGCTACATACTTTCCTATACTTCAACGGTTCAGGCTTACCGATTCCTTCTAATAGTCCATCACGATCTATACTCTTTATAAGCTCGTTAATCCGCTTTACGATCTTTTTATCTTCCTTCTGCCAGTCTGTGTACTGCTGCCATGCAGTCGGAGTAAATACAACATTCATTATTCGTATGCTCCTAACTCATCCACTGTCTTTGTAATAAAACCACCTGCTTCGGCTTCAGCCATAGATTTATCCAGCATAGCAAGGTATTCAGCATTTCTCTTGGCTTTCATAATCTCATTGTATTCAGATTCCGACATCATCACTATGTTTTCATTCTTTGGTCTTGATACAATCAATGTTTCTCCTCTGAAAACCTTATCACATAACGATTTAAAATTTTCTCTTACATCCATGCTCTTTACTGCTAACATATTTAACACCTCATTTCCGTACAAAAAATCGTATGTTTTTTAGTACTTTTATTTTATGCTATTATTATTCACTTGTCAACAGATCTTATGCAGAAAAATATTAAACGTATAGTTTTATCTCAGGCAAACAGATCATCCATCGTAACAACCGACTGCAGCTCCTGCGAATACGAATTTTCCACCACACCATAGGTTGTAATAAGTGTTGGGTATATCGCATACTTTGTACCGTAAACCACTCTCAGATCACTTATTTTATTCCTAATGCTCCTGTCCACATTCTCCGTTATGGTATATTCTGACTGCGAATATTTCATCTCGCACAAATTAATCACCTGATCTTTTCTGGCAATCAGCATATCAATCTGTGAGCCGAAAATGCCATTATCAGGATCTGATTTGCAGTACCACGAATTTACCTCTGTCAGCACGCCAGAAATACCCAATTTAAACTTAATCTGATCTACATGCTCCATGCACACTCTTTCAAACGCCAGCCCCAGCCACGTATTCACTGCGGGCGTATTAATCTGGTTCGTCCAAAAATGCTCATCTGTCTGTTCTGATTTCAAAAATTTGAAATAAAACAATGTAAAGCAATCCATCAACTGGTATATCGCATTTTTCTTTTTCATCCCAAATGCATTGTACTTGCGAATAAATCCACAGCTTTCAAGCTCTTCAAGCTTCGTTGTCAAATCTCCCGAATTAGGGATTTTGGTCGCTGTGATGATTTCTTCTCTTGTCATTCCAACCTTTTTAGTCCCAAGAGCTTCTATTATTTTTACATAGTTCTCCGGTTTTTTGAATACAGAAGCATATAAATACTTAAATTCATCGCGCAGGGGCGCATCCTTTTCAAACAATATACTATCAATATTCTGCGAAAGGCTTAATCCCTTTTTCAAAAATCCCCAATAGTAAGGTACTCCGCCAAAAATCATATAATACTGCAATATCTGATTTCTGTTTAATGCCAGCCCGGCAGCTTTTACATACGCTTCACACTCCCTGAGGCAGAATGTGCGCAGATGTATCTGCTCTGTCAATCTGTTATACAATCCTCCTTTGTTGTGTACGACCTTTGATAGCATCCATGATGTGGCTGACGCGCACACTATAAGGACTATATCTTTCCTTGCAGAAGCAAATCCATTCCAGAAATTCTCCAAAGCAACCATAAGATCACTCTTTTGTGTGTCCATCCACGACAGCTCATCAATAAATATTATTTTCTTCTTTTCACTCGACAATCTTATGACATCCTTTAATGCTTCAAATGCCTCAAGCCAGTTTTTGGGCTGCTTTTTCATATCATACCCTGCATCTTTGAGAGATGACGTAAACGCATATATCTGTTCCTTCATTCCTCCCTCTGACAGACCGGCATGCTGAAATGTAAATCTATAGCCAAAGGCCTCACGTATCAGAAAGGTCTTTCCCTCTCTCATTCGCCCGTATACTGCCACAAAATGTGAGCTATCATCATTTTGTATATCATGCAATAAATGTAATTCTTTTTCTCTACCTACAAGCATCCTGCACCTACACCCAAAATATATTATATCGTTATACTTTTCTTAATCTCTGTTTTTTATACACTTTAAGTAAAGTATAACGGTATTTGTGGCAAAAAACAAGTCAAAATCCAAATATACTCTTCTTAATCTCGTTAAAAATAACAGATTAAGAAGAGTATACGTTGTTTCATTTTAATATTTATTTGTAATAACACATTAAGCTCATGATTCCAAATGGTCTAAAATTATATTGTTAGAATAGTTACGTTTAATTAAAAACAAAAGTGCAAATTTTGCACCGTCCAGCTTGACAAAGTGCAAATTTTGCACTATTCTATATTCAGAGGTGCAAACATGGGAGAATTAAAATCTTTACGAATTGAGAGAAAATTAACACAAAATCAAGCTGCGGATATACTCGGAGTTTCTTTGCGTTCATACAAATCTTATGAAAATGATGAAAAAAAGGCAGATAGCATAAAGTACAAATATATGTTGGAAAAAATATCCAAGATTAATCCTATTGATGAAGAAAATGGTATAGTTGATATTGATTATATAAAAAGAAAATGCTCTGTTGTATTTGATAAATATAATGTTAATTTCTGTTATCTGTTTGGTTCGTACTCAAAAGGTAAGGCCAAACCAACCAGCGATGTTGATCTTTTAATTTCGACAGATGCGACCGGATTAAAATTCTATGGATTAGTGGAGGATATAAGAACTGCACTTCACAAAAAAGTTGATGTACTTGATATAAATCAATTGAAAGATAATTTTGAGCTGACACAGGAAATACTAAGAGATGGAGTAAAAATATATGGATAATGTTAAGAATGATGCTTATTATGTTAAAAGGTTGAAACAAGATTTAGCATTTGTTGTTACACATATGAAAAATGTTGATATTGAAGAACTTAATGCAAATGAAGTCCTTCTTGATTCCATGTTATTTCGTATGATTCAAATATCTGAGAATGCAAAAAAATTGTCAGATGAATATAAACTCCACAGAGGAAACGTTCCATGGAATGCAATCTATGGATTGAGAAATCGTATAGTCCACGATTATGGAAATGTAGATTTGAACGTGGTTTTTGAAACACTCAAGCATGATATTCCGGAATTGCTTGAAATAATATAATTACATACGCCAATGAATACCTTGCCCGAAAGGAGGCTGAATAATTATGAAAACCTGGAACGACTATAAGGAACATGTAAGAACCGTTGATCCTGAAATAGGAAAAGACATTGATGAGGTTGAAAATATATCCTCAATCGTAAGTGCCATGGTGGAGCAGCGTACTTCTCTCGGACTTAGCCAGAGAGAGCTTGCTGCAATGTGTGGTATTCCACAATCATCCGTAGCTCGAATCGAATCCTGCAAAACAACACCGAATCCCGGAACACTGCTTAATATTTTTCAGCATCTCGGTTTACAGCTTACAGTAAGACCTACAAAACCTACAATTTGAAATCAAGGAAACTCCCCTACTTACATGCATCATCATCGTACTAGAAAAAGCAACAATGAATTGTAGTCAAATATATAACCATAATTTAATAGAGCAGACGGCATTTTAGTTATGCTGTCTGCTCTATTATAGTATATTCGCGACTATTCAAAAGTCCTGCTAATTTACCATCATCTTTTCAATTGTTCCACCGCACAGTACGTGCCCATCCTGATAGAATACCGCTGCCTGCCCCGGTGTCATGGCGCGCTGCGGCTCGTCAAATACGCATTTTATCATGCCGTTTTCCATAGGGGTAAGTGTACAGTCAGCTCCCCTGTGAGAGTAGCGTACCTTTCCTATGCTGCGGGTGCCCGGTGTGATGTGCTCCTGCGCCATATAGTTTATATCGCTGATATAACAGGTGTCTGAGAAAAGTGACTCATTTGTGCTGATTACGACCTCATTTGTTGCCGGACGCAGCTCCTTCACGAATAAAGGTGTTGCGGCTGTAATTCCAAGCCCCTTGCGCTGTCCGATAGTATAGTGGATGAGACCCTTATGACGGCCGAGAATATTGCCCGATTCATCCACAAAATTTCCCGGCTCATAGGTTTTGCCTGTCTCATTCTCGATGAATGAGGCATAGTCGTGATCCGGCACGAAGCATATGTCCTGGCTGTCGCTCTTGTGCGCCACAGGCAGTCCGGCTTCCTCTGCGATACGGCGGATTTGTGGCTTTTCATACTCTCCCACAGGCATCAGCGTGCGACGTAGCTGCTCCTGTGTCAGATTGTAAAGCGCATATGTCTGGTCCTTTTCCGCTGTGACTGAGTTGGCTATGGTGTATCTGCCGTTTGGAAGCTGTGCTATGCGGGCATAATGGCCTGTTGCTATATAGTCTGCTCCTATCTCGAGCGAGCGGTGAAGCAGCGACTCCCATTTCACATAACGGTTGCAGGCGATACACGGATTTGGCGTGTATGCGCGCTCATATTCGGACACGAAATAGTCTATGACGTATTTCTTGAAATCAGCCTTGAAGTTCATCACATAATACGGAATATCAAGCACTGCTGCCACTCGTCTGGCGTCCTCAACTGCGGATAGCCCACAGCAGCCACCCTCCTGTGACTGTTTAAATACGTCCTCGTCCTGCCATATCTGCATTGTGACTCCGATGACATCGTATCCCTGTTCCTTTAATAAATATGCCGCTACTGACGAATCCACTCCGCCCGACATTCCTACTACAACCTTCTTTTTCATTAATAGTCTTCCTCAGGCGCCTCTTCCTTCTCGCTGATATCGTTTACAGGCTTCTCAAGTCCCTCGATCTTGATACCGTTTTTCTCTGCGTAATCCCAGAGTGCTGCATGGATTGCCTCCTCTGCGAGAAGTGAGCAGTGTACCTTTACAGGTGGAAGTCCGTCAAGTGCCTCCATAACTGCCTTGTTTGTAACCTCAAGTGCCTCCTGGATTGTCTTGCCCTTTACGAGCTCTGTTGCCATACTGCTTGTTGCAACTGCTGCGCCACATCCGAAGGTCTTGAATTTGGCCTCCTGAATAATGCCGTTGTCATCTATATCCAGATACATTCTCATGATGTCTCCGCACTTTGCGTTTCCTACTGTGCCGACACCACTTGGATTCTCCATCTCTCCTACGTTTCTTGGATGGTTAAAATGGTCCATTACCTTTTCACTGTATGCCATGTCCTTAGTTCCTCCTAATTTTCATGTATATATTAATGATGTGATAGTCACTATAATTTCTAACCTGATCATTTATGCCTCAGATTTGCCGTTTTTCTTTACGAAATCCTCGTATAACGGTGACATGCTTCTGAGCCTTGCTATGATTTCCTTTAACTTGTCCACTGTATAGTCGATATCCTCAAGAGTGGTCTTCTCTGATAATGTAAGACGCAGTGAACCGTGTGCTATCTCATGTGGCAGTCCTATTGCAAGGAGCACATGCGATGGGTCGAGTGAGCCTGATGTACAGGCTGAACCTGAGCTGCCGCATACACCTGCCTGATCAAGCAGGATAAGCATTGACTCTCCCTCGATAAATCTGAAGCAGAAGTTTGCATTGTTTGGCAGTCTGTCTGTTCTGTGTCCATTTAAGCGTGTATATGGAATCTCACTTGTCACTCTCTCGATGAGGTGGTCTCTGAGCTTTGTCTCATATGCGCTGCGCTCTGCCATGTTGGCCTTTGCAAGCTCTACTGCCTTGCCGAGTCCTACGATACCCGGCACATTGTGTGTTCCCGCACGTCTCTGGCGCTCCTGTGCTCCGCCGTGGATAAATGAGCGGATTTTTACACCCTTTCTGATATACATCACGCCGATGCCCTTTGGTCCGTTGATTTTGTGACCGCTGGCGCTGAGCATGTCGATATGCATATCATCTACATTAATCGGAATATGTCCGAATGCCTGAACCGCATCTGTGTGGAACAAAATGCCATGCTCCTTTGCTATCTCTCCGATCTCCTTAAGCGGCTGGATAGTTCCAATCTCGTTGTTTGCCGCCATAACTGAGATAAGGATTGTGTCAGGTCTGATGGCTGCCTTAAGCTCATCAAGCTTGATTTTTCCGTCCTCATCAACACCCACATATGTCACCTCAAAGCCATGCTTCTCAAGCCACTGTGCTGTGTGAAGAATTGCATGATGCTCGATGGCTGATGTGATGATGTGCTTTCCTTTTGCAGCATATGCCTCTGCTGTGGCCTTTAATGCCCAGTTGTCGGACTCGCTGCCGCCGCCTGTGAAATATATCTCATCCTTCTTGGCTCCGATAAGGTCTGCGACCTCTCCTCTGGCATGATCCACTGCTCTCTCTGCCTCATCTGCAAAGCTGTATATAGCTGATGGATTGCCGTAATGCTCTGTAAAGTAAGGAAGCATTGCATCCACAACCTCCGGATATACCTGTGTGGTTGCCGCATTATCCAAATAAATTAATCTGCTCATCTATGATAACCTTCTTTCTTTATATGACATAATTTCCATTCTTCTCGTTCTGCCAGTCTACCAGATCCTGCAATGTGATATTGTCAACCACACCTGAGATTGCATCATTGATCTTCTTGTACACAATAGATGTGACGCATTGCTGCTGTCTGTCACAGACTATCTCGTCATCCTCTATACATGCTACCGGCGCAAGGCTGCCCTCTGTCTGTCTGAGAATCATGCCGACTGTGTAGTTCTGCGGTTCCATCTTCAGCATGTAGCCGCCCTGGGCGCCTCTGACACTTCTGACGTAACCCGCCTTGTTTAAAATGGATATAATCTGTTCAAGATATTTATCTGAAATATCCTGTCTCTTCGCTACATCCTTCAGGCTGATGGGTGAACCATTGTTGTTCTCTGCAAGATCCATCATAAGGCGAAGAGCATAACGTCCTTTTGTTGAAATTTTCATTTATAGCACCTCTGTTTCATTTCCTACTGTTTTACTATACATTCAGAAATCGCCTTTGTCAAGCCGAAAAACAGAAATCATTTCATTTGTCAGGCTTAATTCCTCTAGGGATGCAGGTATTTCTTCTCTTGACACCCATTTTGCCACCGAAAGTTCCTGCATGTCAACCTCAATCTCATCTGTTCCGTCAACTTCACAGAAATATCCCGCAAGTATATTGTCGGTAAAGCCCCACGGCTGCGATTTGTAGTATCTGATGTTTTTCACACGCAGTCCCGTTTCCTCCATGACCTCACGGCGCACGGTCTCCTCAAGTGACTCACCTATCTCGTTAAAGCCTGCCACAAGTGCGTACTTTTTATACTCTCTGCCATTGTATTTTGTCAAAAGCAGCTTATCTCCATTTGTAACTCCCACTATCACGGCCGGATTGATGCGCGGGTAAACCATGTTGCCACAGACCGGACATCTGAGCATGCGCTCCACGTCGTCCTCTACCAGCCTGTTGGCGCATCTGCCGCAGAAATGGTTCTTATCATACCAGCCATCCAGATGAAATCCAGTTATCGCGGCAAGCACGTACTCCTTCGGTGCCGCGCTGCGCATATAGTGCCGGTTTATGAATTTGCCACCTGTTACTTCCAGTATATGCGTTTTGCCGGTATATGACAGTGCCACCCTGAAAAATGCAGTATCATCAAGTGTAAACAGATACTGATATTTAGCATCGGGGCATTCTGCTTTTATATCCTCATACCTTGGAAAGCTTATCTGATTGATATCCCGATTGGATTCGTCAGCAGGCATGTCTGATGCCTGCTGCACAAGAAGCTGTCCCCTGCTAAAAAAAAGGACCCTGCTGTCCGGGTCCGGCTGTATGTTTTTGTATGTTATGTCCCACGTATGTGGTGCGATGTCCTGAATCATAGTATGCCTCGATTTTCCTAATTTTCGGTTTCCGTTGCACCGTCTGATAATACAGTTAATCAGCCTGGAAATAGAATTTCCGCTGATTACCTGTATTATCATACGATGTTTATACGCTAAAAATCCGAGCGCCTCGCTTCGAACCATCACAACAGACGTTACCTCCACAGTTAACTCCCTCCAGGCTGCCTCGCGTCACATGAAAGCTTCTACTTAGTGCTGCTGTGTTCCCACCCTGACACGGTTCATAGATTTCCATTGCGCAAGACCCAGACGTCAACGCCACTTATGGAGGGCAGCTCCACCGCTTAAGCCCTCTACGAAGCATCACCCCAACTATAGCGGATTGTTGGTTCAAGGTACCGCTACCACCCCGGCTGCTCGGAGTCTTAAGTATACGCTATAATGCAGGGTTTTGTCAAGATTTATTGCAACTTCTTGTGGTATGAGTACGGCACGCAAGCCCCGGGTACTACTGACTCACACGTACTCTCCCGCCATCGCTACGCTACGTGGCTAAGATACTGTACGAAATTATGCTTGATGTTTTTCTATACTTGACGAAACCGTCGAAACGCGCCGTCCATGGCGCGGTTCTCCTCGCCCCTGCGTCCATGCCGGGGCGTTTCTGTGTCTCATGGGCATAATTTCTACAGTATCTAAACCACTTCGCTATTCGCGCTTCGGGAGAGTACGTGTGAGTCAGTAGTACCCGGGGCTTACGTGCCTTACGTTGTGGTTTTAACGACAAATGGCTTATACTCTGTTTTTTGACCATTTTTTTCAACTACAATAACCAAGTCCTTATACCTGACCGCCTCATTCGAATCCGGGCTGATGTCTAAAGAGTATGATAAATATTCTTTCTTTGCCACTTCATATGTCTCTGAATAATCTGATATCGAATATTGAGTGGTTACATCCTTTAAGCTAAATGGCCATTTCAATTTTTTATCATAGCTTTTGACTTCTTTATATGTGTCTTTCTCCACATTGTACAAAAACTTCACAGAATCATCTGATTTGTAAAATCTTACGTATCTGCCATCTGATGATGCTTCAACGAAAACACACGGATAACCTTGTATCTGTGTCATATCTATTGGCCTGAAATCACAAAATCCCACTAGCTTTTCTTTTTTTAGATTATAAACCCATATTCCAATATAATCATACATTATCACCTTATCCTGATCATAATAGATTATACTTGGCATGGTCGCCTCAAGCTGTACCTCCTCTTTCCCTATTTCCGCTGCCGAAACAGTACATATAGAATTTCGTTTTATGCCAATTACAACAACTGCTGTTATACTTATTATTAAAGAAAAACACGCAGCAAATACTACTATTTTACGAATTGTCTTTTTTTTATTTTTAATAACATTTTTTTGATGAGCTTCTATAATATATTGTTCGTCTATGTTTTCCATTACATCAAATATCTTCTCTGCATTCATAAATCAACGCCCCTTTCAACAAGGTAATCATGTAATTTTTTTCTTATCCTCTTTAATGTAACTGAAACATTGTTTTCAGTCATGCCATATCTCTTTGCTATGTCCCTGACGCTGTCAGAATACCAGTAACGACACACAAAAATTTGTCTTTTCTCAGCCGGTATTTCCTTAAGAAAAGAATTAATGTTCTCTAACAGGAACCTGGCATTGCCCTCATCTTCAATATTTTTCGAATCAGTGATTATCTCAGATAATTCATCCAATATTAACGTGAATCTTCCATTTGTGCGCTTCTTAGCTCTGTTTTTCTTATACAAATTGAATGACATATTTCTGACTATCTTTCCAAGATAAGTCGATAACATTTTAGGTTTGTTTGGCGGAATAGAATTCCATGTATTCAGATATGCATCATTCACACATTCCTCTGCATCCTCAATGTTTCCCAAAATATTCATCGCAATTGATAAACAATATACATTATATTTTTCTGTTGTTGCAGCAATTGCCTGTTCATCACGCTTCCAAAACAATTCAACTATTGCGCTATCATCCATGCTCACTTCCTCCTTTCACTTATATACACAATTTCTTATCCCATTTCTGACACCTGTAGATATTTTTTTCATAAGAAAATGTATATAACGTATATTATGTAGAAGCAAGTTCCATCCATATAGCCGTCTTTACTGTCCTTGAAGCTTGCGCTTATTTCGCAGTTCCTTGAAAAAGGTAGAGAGCATAGTGCTGCATTCGTCACCGCAGATGCCTATATCTGTCTGCACCTGATGGTTGAACTGCTGCATCTGCAGTAGATTGATGATTGAGCCTGCACAGCCTGCTTTCGGATTCATGGCTCCTATTACCACTCTGGGAATGCGTGCCTGTACTATCGCTCCAGCACACATCTGGCAAGGCTCAAGGGTGACGTACATGGTGCATTCCTCAAGACGCCAATCTCCGGTCTTTTTGCTGGCTTTGCGGATGGCAGAGAGCTCAGCGTGAGCGAGCGGATTTTTGTCGGTATTTCTGCGGTTGTAGCCACGTGCGATGATTTTGTCACCGGCTACAATTACGCAGCCTATCGGTACCTCATCAAGTGCATATGCTTTTTTTGCCTGTTTTATTGCCTGTTTCATATATTTTTCATCTTGTGTCATATTTGTCTGCTCCATGTGTTATAATCTATTTATCATGATACACCAAATGTGAAAGAAGGAAAATATGTTTTTTCAATATGAAACCCCACGCCTGCTTCTTAAGGTATTGCGCGCTGATTGTGCCCCGCAGGTTTTGGATTTTTACAATAGGGATAAAGAGCTTTTTGAAATGTATGAAATAGACCGCGTGCCGGACTTTTATACTGTGAAGCACCTGCAGAAGGTGCTCAGATATGAATACAATATGGCTGTCAAATCACAGCTTTTCAGATTTTATGTTTTTGAGAAAGAAAATCCGTACCGGATTATCGGCACTGTGTGTATACATAATATCGCTCCGGCTTTTTACGGAAGCTGCGAGATCGGCTATAAATTTTCCAGTGAGTTTCACCACATGGGGTATGCCACTGAGGCAGTCAGCTTCTGCACCAAGCTTGCCTTTAATGAGCTTCGCATGCACAAGGTAACGGCGGTTGTCCACCCGGGGAATGTGCCTTCGATGAAACTTCTTAATAGGCTCGGCTTCGTGCAGGAGGGACTGCTTAGGGATTATCTGATGCTGCATGGGAAGTGGTGTAATCACTATATTTATGGGCTTGTTAATAAATAAGCCCCTTTATAATTTAACATAACAATTGGCGCATGAAACAATTCCTGCGCCAATTTATCATACTTTTTATAACTCTATACTATTTTTTATATTTTTCAAAATTATATTTTTATTCTTCTCATGCAAATATGTAGGATTAAGCTTTCCTTTTTGATATTTCAGGTATGTTCCTGCTGTTTTATCCACAAGCAGCTTTGTAAAAAATCGCTCCCAACTGAAATATTCCTGACTTTCTATATAATTCTCAGGTTTGTCCATAATGTCCTTAATCTCTTTGTCTTCAAGCAACTCAGAACTGAGTATAATCCACTCAAATGATTCCGGCAGATATAACTTTATATTGCCTTTTTCCACAGATATTTTATATAATGCATCCATTTCCGGGCCAATGGCTGCACCGTCGGCTATTACACAAATACTCTCTGTTTCAGCTTTTAGTTGTTCTAGCATAGCAAATATTTTTGTTTTTCCACCAGCGCTTTCACACACTATATTTTTTTCTTTCGATATTGCCTTGAAATACTCATATCCAGAATTTGTATCTTCAACAATTATTTTGTCAGGTTTACATGAAAGATCCTGATTTAAAGGATAAATATGATACATCTCCTGATATATTTGCTTTGTGTTCTGATACTTTCCTGAAGAATACAGTCCATATATTTCTTCAACACTATATGGTAGATTGTACAGATTTTCTCTTGTTATTATCACAAAATAATTATCTGACGCCTTTACAAGTTCAGCAAACTCTTGCTGTCTTATAAACTGATTTTCTTCATCAATAAAAATGATATTTCCTGATAAATTTTTGAGCAGCATCTGCCACAGATTTCCCTCAAGAACTGTGCACGGGGCATCACATTCGATTTCAATTCCACTTGCATTACCAAGGTTTGCAAATTGTCTGATCATATTTATGAGTGTTGTTTTCCCAGTAGCACTGTCCCCTTTTATTATCGTGATATTTCTTTTTATTTCAAATTCATAATGAAGTCTATTGTTTTTCACAACAATTTTATGCTTACCCTTCATACCTTCTCCTATACATATTTACCTGCAACACTGATGAATTCAGCCATACTGTGAACTATTTCTCCCGTATTCAGTATCTTTGCCTCAAAATCTTTACCAAAATCCATTATATGATGCAGATTAATTGTCAGATTCTTTTTGCCCGCAATTCTCAATATCCACTTTGCGCAGTTATCACCACACGCTGAAGCGTTAAAAATTTTTCCGCTATCATCAAAAGCCATCAGCATAAGGGTTTTCACTCCACCGGACAATTCCTTTGTGGATATCGGTCCCAGTATCGGGCTTTGTACCAGATGTGGTCCAATGACGTCTGATTTATCTATATCTTTTATCATTTTGACAGACAGCTCATCCGTTATCCATTCATCTTCATATGTGTTATCAAAATACACCGGAGGATGGTAAATTGCATTTTCCATATCCCCTAAATATATATTTAACATTGAAATCCTCCATCCCATCAGTTAGGATTCTAAAGTATACGCTATGATACGATTTATTGTCAAGTTTCTAAGCATTTACACCGCTCCCACCACAGCAGTGATCAGTTCTGTAAACTGCTTTGCCACGCGGTCTGCGGTTTCCTGCACTTCCTTGTGGTTGAGCTCTTTGCCTGATAGTCCTGCTGCAAGGTTGGTGATACATGAGATTCCGCAAACCTCAAGCCCCATATGACGCGCTGCAAGTGCCTCACAGGCTGTGCTCATTCCGACGGCATCTCCTCCGAGGATTTTACACATCCGGACCTCGGCCGGGGTCTCATACTGCGGGCCTGTGAGCTGTACGTAGACTCCTTCTCTCAACTTTATGCCTAGCTTATCTGCCTTTTCTTTTACGATTTTCCTCATTCTGCGGCTGTATACCTCGCTCATATCCGGAAAACGCTCGCCCAGCTCATCAATATTGGCTCCGATCAGTGGACTTGGTATGGCTGTCGCGATATGATCCGAAATCAGCATAAAGTCTCCCGGATTAAAATCAGTATTGAGGCCGCCTGCCGCATTTGTGAGTATCAGCTTTTTTGCGCCCATCATTCCCATGAGGCGTGTCGGTAGCACAACGTCTGTTATCGGATACCCCTCATAATAATGTACTCTGCCCTGCATGATGACAACAGGCACACTATCCACATATCCAAATACAAACCTGCCCTTGTGTCCGGGAACCGTGGATGTCGGAAAGCCCTTGATATCCTTGTAATCTATGGTTGTCTCTATCTTAATCTGCTCTGCATAGTCTCCAAGTCCCGAGCCCAAAACTATGGCTGTCTCCGGTACAAAATCTGTTTTTTCACGCACACTTGCAAGGCATGTGGTGAGTTTTTCATATATACTGTTCATTTTTTTCTCCATATATTTTCTGTCTAAGTTTAAAAAATTCCTGAGATATTACCCCTTAAAGTTCTTCAAGAATAGAATGTCCGATGGTACCCTCCGGCATTTTTACGCCAAAGTTGTCAGCAATTGTGGCTCCAATCACCGCAAAGGTAGCTTCCTCATCAATTGCGCCGCCGCCCTTCATGCTCTTTGAATACGCGATAAAAGGCACATATTCGCGTGTGTGGTCCGTTCCCTTGTAGGTAGGATCGTTTCCGTGGTCTGCGGTCAGTATGAGCAGATCATCATCCCTTAGCTTTTCCATTAAAATGCCCAGATTTTTGTCGAATTTCTCAATTTCCTCTCCGTAGCCTGTCACATTTCTGCGGTGTCCCCACAGTGCATCGAAATCGACCAGATTCACAAAGCACAGCCCTTTAAAATCCTTCTCACAAATATCAATTGTCTGCTCCATTCCATGAACCGAGCTCTTTGAGCGGAATGCCTCTGTAATGCCCTCTCCACAGAAAATATCATTGATTTTGCCGACTGAAATGACATCCAGTCCACTGGCCTTTAATGCATTTAATGCAGTAAGACCTGTAGGCTTAAGCGCGTAGTCATGCCTGTTTGAGGTTCGCACGAACTCACCCTTTTTCTTTCCCACATATGGCCTAGCAATGACGCGCCCTACTCTCCACTCGTCCTTGAGTGTTATTTTTCTGGCTATCTCACAGCAGCGGTAGAGATTCTGTAAATCAAAGGTCTCCTCATTACCGCAAATCTGAAGCACCGAATCCGCTGACGTGTATACGATCATCGAACCGTTCTTTATCTCTTCCTCTCCGAGCTCCTCGATTATCTCAGTGCCGCTGGCACTCTTGTTGCCTATGACCTTTTTTCCGCACTGCTTCTCAAGCTCAGCGATGAGCTCCGGTGGAAATCCGTGCTCTGTGAAGGTCTTAAAGGGCTTTTCGGTTTTTATGCCCATCATCTCCCAGTGGCCTGTCATCGTGTCCTTGCCGTTGCTTGCCTCTGCCAGCCGCGTAAATCTGCCGATTGGCTCAGCAGCCGGCTGCATCTGACCGCCACAGTGCAGATTGAGCATTCCAAGCCTTGTAAGATTTGGGATGTCGAGAGTCTGCATCCTCTCAAGTATATGTCCAAAGGTGTCTACATCTATGTCTCCAAACCTTTCCGAGTCCGGCATTGCGCCGATTCCCAGAGAATCCAGGACTATCACAAAAATTCTGTTATATTTCTTCATGGTGTCATACCTCCATTTTCCGGTCCGTAAATTTGTGCTGCAGTTAAATGTTAAATCTCCATAAGCCTCACGGCACTATACCAGCTGTCTGAAAATCCGCTCCTTCACGGCATCATCCGCAAATGCCACATCCAGTGCATTTTTCATCATAAGCGGCAGCTCCTCATCGCGTATGCCATAGGTTCTTTCTATGAACTCAAGCTCTTTAGATAAAGTTGTGTTGCTTACGGTGCGGTTGTCTGTATTTATTGTGACCTTTAATCCCGCATCCAAAAACTCCCTGATGGGATATTCGTCTGTAGATGCCACCGCCTTTGTCTGCAGATTGCTTATCGGACAAAGCTCAATGCCTATGCCCTTTGCCGAAAGCTGCCTTTCAAGTTTTCTGTGGCCTCTCATGGCTATTCCATGGCCTATCCTGGCTGCGCCGGCCTCCACTGCATCTATGATATTCTGTGCATTTCCACACTCTCCCGCATGGATTGTAAAAGGCAGCCCGAGCTGCTTTGCATATTTGAAAAGCTCCATGAAACCTGACATAGGGTAAGGCACCTCAGCACCTGCGAGGTCTGCCGCGCACACAATAAGCCCATATTCTATGCCAAAATCCTTTTTTCCTCTATCAAGTCCCTTAAGTGCAGCCTCTATCACGCGCTCGCAGCTCATGCGCTCATTCTCTGATAGCAGCGGTGCAAAACGGATTTCCGCGTATACGACGTTTTCCCGGTGCATGCCCTTAAGCACATCATAGGCGGCTCCCTCAAGCCCCTTTTCATCCCGGAGGCACTGCCCCGGCAAGTCAAATTTCTCCAGATACTGTGCCAGACTTGTGCAGTCATCCGACACGCTAAGCTCTGCCTTCTGCACCGTCCTGCCAAGCCTTTTCTCGACAAATTCACGGCTTAATGAGCCATCCAGATGGCAGTGAAGCTCTATTTTCGGCAGCTTTATTATATTGTCTCTTATATTCTCTTCTCTCTCCATATTTCCCCCATTTCCGGTTTCCCACTTCCTGTTGAGGCGGCTAATGTTCACACGACCATATAACCAACAACTATTACAGCCCATTATACAGCCCATTAAAGGTACAGCTACCATGTCGCTCTACTCAAGGTTCGCAGGTCCGAACCCCTGCGGAAGCATATCCTCAAGTGTGTAAATCCTATAGTTTTCCCTGTCAATTGCCAGTATTATTTTAAAGGTCTTCGGATTGCAAAACTCCATCATAACCTGGCGGCATACTCCGCATGGCGCTGTATAACCTGTCGGTTTTTGGTTCTTTCCGCCCACGATACAGATTGCCTTAAAATCCCGCACACCTTCACTCACTGCCTTGAAAAATGCTGTCCTTTCCGCACAGTTTGTCGGTGTGTAGGCTGCATTTTCTATATTGCAGCCGGTGTAGACTGCCTGATTTTTTGCTAAAAGAGCTGCACCTACATTGAAGCCTGAGTACGGCGCATATGAAAAGTCAAGCTGTGCAAGGGCTGTATCAATCAGTTTTTCAATTGTTTTTTTATCCATATATAATTCCCCGGTTATTTATTGTATACGAAAATTCAGTCCATAGCCTTAATGAGCTTCACCACTCGACTTGTCCCAAGCCTGTCAGCGCCAAGCTCAAGAAATCTTTCTGCATCATCTAATGAAGAAATGCCTCCGGCAGCCTTCATCTTCACACCCTCTCCGATATGCTCCGAAAACAGCTTTATATCGTCAAAGGTCGCACCTGCCGTGCCAAAGCCTGTAGATGTCTTGATGTAATCAGCCCCTGCGCTCGTCACGATATTGCACATCCTGATTTTCTCATCATCTGTGAGAAAGCAGGTCTCGATGATGACTTTAAGCACCTTATCCTTGCATATGGACTTGAGCTTCTTTATTTCATCCTCTATCAGCTCATACCTTTTATCCTTGAGCCAGCCGATATTGATGACCATATCTATCTCCTTCGCTCCGTTTGCAAGGGCATCCTCTGTCTCAAAGGCTTTCACCGCAGTGGTCGAATATCCGTTAGGGAAGCCTATCACTGTACAGACCTTTACCCTTTCACCCAGATACTTTGACGCCTGACTTACATAGCTCGGCGGTATGCAGACCGATGCTGTGTGGTATTTTATCGCATCATCGCATATCTGCCTGATTTCGTCCCATGTAGCCTGTGGGGATAAAAGTGTATGGTCAACGTGTTTTAAAATTTCATTTATATCCAATGTCTGTTCTCCGTTTCTGTGTTTTATGTCTGACTTATTCTCCGGCGCAATCCTCACGAATGAGGTTTCGCACTGCCGAAACCGCCACCTGAACCGCCATGTCCGTATCGCGTACCACAGGATTCTCAAGCCCGAGCTTTTCCCTCTCCTGATTTGCGACCACAAGGAAGCATGAACCTGCCCTGACTCCAAGCTTTGCCGCAACGACAAAAAGCGCGGCTGACTCCATCTCTGACGCAAGACAGCCAAGCATCCTCCATGCATTCCATTTATTGATAAGCTCGTAGCCTGCCGGCATTTTTTCAGGCTCGTGCTGTCCGTAAAACGCATCCTTGCACTGCACCACGCCTGTGTGATGCGTATAGTTTTTCTGCTTTGCTGCCGCAACAAGCGCGTTTGTGACATCTAAATCTGCCACAGCCGGAAACTCTATCGGCGCATACTCCTTTGATGTGCCCTCCATGCGGATGGCGCCTGTCGCAATCACGATGTCACCGCTTTTCACATCTGTCTGCATGCCTCCGCAGGTTCCGATCCTCACGAAGGTATCTGCACCGCATCTGTACAGCTCCTCCATCGCGATGGATGCGGATGGTCCGCCAATTCCTGTCGATGTCACACTGACCTTCACTCCATCCAATGTGCCGGTGTATGTGATAAACTCCCTGTTGTCAGCTATCAGGACCGGATTGTCAAGGTACTGCGCTATTTTAACGCACCTCTTCGGATCTCCCGGCATGATAACATACCTGCCGACCTCTCCCTTTGCGACCTGGATATGATACTGTCTGTCAGGATCCTTTGAATAATTTTTCATGTAATGCCACCTCCCACAGTTTTCTTTTGTTAGCTTTAATTATACACAATTTCTGTGGTTTTGTGCAGAGGAAAGGACATTTTCTTACAATCTATAAAAACTACAGCTGGCAGAACCAGTATCCGAACACTCCGCTATCGACATCCGCTGCATTTGCCGGTGCGGCCGGCTCAAATTCCGTGAAGCCGAATATCCCTGCCAGCATGCGCTCCTGCGGCTCGCTCACGCCCGGCACTCCGAGATATTGCCTGCCATCTGTATCCGTTTTGATGACGAGATGCTTATAGTTTGCGTAACCGTGTGTAAGAAAGCTGTTGTTGACTATGTACCAGTTTTTGGCCGGAAGCGTGCGAAGCTCTGATATGTCTATGCGCCGGATTTTGTCCTGACTGTCATCAACATTTTGACTATGAACCTCTTTCTGACAGCCCGGTTCAGGCTTAGGAGTCGATACAGGTTTTTTCTTATTTGATAAATCTGCTTGTACCTTGAGTGGTTTTCCTATAACTGCAGCCGTGTTATCCGTCCAGCAGCTTGCCAGAAATTTTTCATCTGCATTTTCCAGTTCTATCCTTACACCGAGCACCTGCAAAAATGTCTTTCCACTGTCCTTTACGTTTTCGGTATCTACATTATATATCTCTCGCGCTTCACCGTTTTTTACCGTAAGCTCTCCTGCCTCTATGGATTCTTCCGCTTCATATACCAGATACACTTTTCCTTTTCCGGAGTATTTTCCGAGATTTTTTATCTGTACGAGAAATGCACTTTTTTCTCCGTTTATTTCTACTTTTATAAAGCCTGCATTATTTCCTTTTATTCTGCCATCATATAAATACAGGTATGTAACGAATCTCTTCATGCTTATTTACCCGCCTGCGCGTTTTGTACTATTCTATGAGTGAAGCAGTGATATTATGTGTGTTATTAATTTATACTTGATTTATAGCTATTCGAGCCATCTTGTGAAAATAAAATAGGAATTATTCTTATTTTCCTCTTGACAATTATAGTACTATCGTGTATATTGATATCAGTAACAATTCCTGATTTCATTTAAAAGGAGATTCATATGATTAAGTATAGTCGTCAAAGAGAGTCGATAGTCAACTTTCTGGCGAGCCGGACCGATCATCCGACTGCTGAAACTATCTATCAGAATATCAAAAAAGAATTTCCAAACATCAGTCTTGGAACTGTTTACAGAAACCTTTCCTTGCTTGAGGAAATTGGTGAGATCATCAAGATTTCGACCGGAGTCGGTCCTGACCATTACGATTACAACACAGCGCCTCATTATCACTTTATATGCAGAGGCTGCGGACGCGTGATGGATATCGATTTGGACTTCGCCGATGAGCTGATGACACAGGTGCAGGAATCCACTGATTTAGCCATTGAGAGCTGCTCAGTTTCGTTTACGGGACTTTGTCCGGATTGCAAGAATGAGCTTTCCTAGAGCCTGACAATTTTTACAACAATTAAACATTTATTTACTATCTTTAAAAGGAGGAACATTATTATGGCAAAATGGGTTTGTACAGTTTGTGGATACGTTTATGAGGGAGAGAATCCACCGGCAGAGTGTCCGGTATGCCACGTTGGCGCAGATAAATTCAAGAAGGTTGAGGGAGATTTAACACTTGCTGCAGAGCATGAGTTTGGAGTATACGCTTCAACTGTTAAGAACAATCCTGAAATCTCTGATGAAGATAAGAAATACATCTTCGAGCAGTTAAAGGCTAACTTCGAGGGCGAGTGCTCTGAGGTAGGTATGTATCTTTGCATGGCTCGTGTAGCTCATCGCGAGGGATATCCTGAGATCGGTCTCTACTGGGAGAAGGCAGCTTACGAAGAGGCTGAGCATGCAGCTAAGTTTGCAGAGATGCTCGGTGAGGACCTTGAGCCTAACATGAAGGCTACTACAAAGGACAACCTCGCTTGGAGAGTTGACTGTGAGTTCGGTGCTACAGCAGGAAAGACTGACCTTGCTAAATGTGCTAAGAAGAACAACCTTGATGCAATCCATGATACAGTTCATGAGATGGCTCGTGACGAGGCTAGACACGGAAGAGCCCTTAAGGGACTTCTTGACAGATATTTTGGCTAATTACAAAATAGATAAATATCATTTGAAAATGCAACGCAAAAACCAGTTCGTAAAAATGTCATTTTACGAACTGGTTTTATTTGGGTCAAATTCTGCAAACTTGAATTGACATTTATACAATATCCATTCTTATTTCATCAATAATACTTTTATCTCTTAACTTGTGAATTTCAGCTCGTGTGATAAAAAACACAATTCCTATCAAAACAAATATACCCCCAAATAATGCCGCCCACGGAATATGATACAATACCGGGAAAGCCTTCCGAATAGATAAATTAATTAAAAATGGAATGGCAATTCCAAGTATAACTCCCGGAACAAGTGCATTTACAACACAAAAAACACTTTCACTATATAACATCCTGCAAAGTGATTTATTTGTCATTCCAACACTCTTTAACACAGCAAACTCACGGCTTCTAATTCTGATATTTGTCGTCAGTGTACTAATTACACTTGTAAATCCCATGAGAATGAGCAGGATAACAAAGCCATACATCACAATTTCAGCAAGAACTATAGCTATATTGAGCATTTTAACCATAGCATCTGTGCGGGCAATTCTCACGGTATATCCCTGCTCTACATAAGAATCCTCTGCCGCAATCGGATAATATTCATCCATGACACTTCTGGCATATTCTGTATAATCATCTTCATCTGATGGCATACTAAACCAGTCAAAACTCCTCGCATCCGCATCAGGTACGACAATTCTGACCGGATATGGTGTCATTTCCCAAAAACCATATTCCTTTAAATCGGACTGTTCTAAAATACCACCAATTGTAAGTGTGTTCTTCTCATTGGCTGCGTTTATCAGGGAAATCTGTGTCACATCATCTTTAAAAGGTTTTATCGACGTATACTCTCCATTGTCATTATATTGGTAAGTGTTCAGCAAAAGGATACTTCCATATTCTGCGCCTGCCCTGTCACACAATTTTTTATAGAGTACATCATCAACGGACACGATTTCTGTCCTTGTTTCCCCATTATCATCGGAAAAATTCGGAACCTGCAGCATATCCTCTGTTAATGTATTTTTATCTAATAGCGCATTGTAGGTAAAAGTATCTGCTCCAACACCATATACGTCTGTCCCGTACTTTTCCAGCTTTTGTGTGATTGCATTATATTGGTCTGATGTAACAGGCCGGCTGATTTTTCTCTCTTCTTTCCCTGTTTTCGCATTTACCTCGATATCGTAATTGGAAGAATAATCCACCATCATTTCTTTTGATTTTGGTGTCATCCATTCTTGGAATTCCTTTGCCTGACCGGATAATCCTCCGGTTAACAGAAAAAGTAAAATTCCAAGTGACAATGCACGCATCGTTGCCTTATAGCCGTATTTGTTTCTTTTCATGTTTTTATAGGCAATTGCAGACTCACATCCAAATATTTTCTGAATAAAGCTGTCTTTTACCTGGATCTCTTTCAAAACTGTGCCTGCTCCAATCCCTTTTACACACTGGATAGCAGTAAATTTACCAACCTTTTTAGCTGGTCTGTATGCAGAGAATAATACTATGCAAAACGAAAATACACCTGCAAACAAATATGTCCACACAGATATATGAAAGGGCAGGGAAAATGTAAAAGGTCTCATAATAATTTCTTTTGCAGCATCATTGATATCGGAAATAAAATGTCCTGTAAATTTCACACTAATATAACCAAGTATAGTTCCTGCAATGAGTCCAAGCGGGATGGCTGTCAGACTAAGCCATAAACTCTCATAGATAACACTTGCCCTTATCTGTCTGCCTGTTGCACCAACACATTTTAAAATACCAAACTCCTGAATCCGCTTATTGGCACTGGCAGAAAATATATTGGATATTACAGTAATCGACATTGCTGCAATAAGAAGACCTAAAAGCAGTGCCGGTATTGCAAGCATGAGAGAGTATGCTCCTCCATATTCTCCATAATCCGAGCCAAGGAAATCCGTAAGCATCTTATTCGCGCTTGTCACAAAGCACATTACAGTTGTAATAAGTGACGTTGCAAGTGCGATTGCAAAAATTCCTGCAATCGTTCTTTTTTTATTCACTTTCATCTGGCTTAAGGCGAGTTGTGCTGTTATTTTCATTACTTCATCACCTCGTCTTTTATGATTTTTCCATCTCCGATCGTGATGATTCGGTTCGCCTGCAGCGCTATCTTTTCGTCATGTGTGACAAGAAGAATAGTCTGCTTATATTTCTGATTGGCGAACTTCAAAATATCCAGAATCTCTCTGCTTGTTTTACTATCAAGATTTCCCGTCGGCTCATCTGCAAGAATAAATGCCGGCTCGTTTATAAGCGCCCTTCCTATAGATATTCTCTGCCGCTGAAAATTCGGATTCGCCCGAAGCCGATGAACTGCTGCGTGGTGTCAGTGACATTCATCTGCACGCCGCTCCGGATTCCAAAGCCCGTTTGGGAAATGAATTGGAGTTTGCCCGCGCGGCACGTGATGCCGGCTACAAATCCATGCTGTTCAAGTCCAACGATTTCAGTTGTCATGACCGGGCTTATCTGATTCGTCAGGAGTTACAGGGATTCGAGGTGTTCGGAAGCCTGTGTATGAACCGGGTACACGGGGATAAAGTAAATGTATTTGCTGCGGAAAAAGCCGTAACCACAACCGGCAATCTTTGTCGTTGTATCTGGATGCCGACACAGGATGCCGTTTACCAGAACATCCGCTATCACGGCAAGAAAGAGGGTGTGCCCGTCGTGGACGATAACGGGCGTGTGCTGTCTGAAGTCGTGCGAGTCATGGAGATATGTGCCGAGGCGAATATCATTTTCGCAACGGGGCACTCTTCGCCCGAGGAGAGCATCACGCTGGCTCGGAAAGCCCGTGAGGTGGGTGTGAGAAAGTGTGTCGTGACTCATGCCAATTCCGGTATCTGGAAAATGACGCACGACCAGATTAAACGGTGTATCGACCTCGGCGCGTGGATGGAATACAGCTACATTACCAATTTGTGGGGACCGGGTACGGGACTGCCCGATTTCGAGCGGATGAGTGATAAAGAATTTGCGGACTTTGCCCGTATTGCCCCGCAGCGGAGTATCATAACGACCGACCTCGGTCAGGTGGGGATGCCTCACCCTGTGGATGGGATGCGCCGCTGTATTCTTGCGTTGCTGGAAAACGGGCTTGCACAGAAGCAGGTCGATTTTATGGTACGTAGCAATCCCGCACAACTTGTCGGACTTTCTGTATCTGAATAAACTTTATATGGAAACAGAACAGCATATTTATTTTTTCGAGTCAATAGATACGGTATCTCAAGCCTGTCATCTTTTTTCCAATCATACGCTGGTATATCTATACAGCGGGCGGTTGTATCTGCGGAACCAGTGCGGCGAGACGCTGGATATCGAAAGGGGCGACAGTGCCTTCATCGGACGTGACAGCTATTCGCACATCTACGCCGAGCCGGAATTGCACGAGCCTTGTCGGGTTCTGTTCTTCTCTCTTCCGCGAGAGTTCTTGTGCGAGTTTTATCATACGCTCTCTCCATCCGACCGCAAATCATCGACTACGGAACTCTCGGCCCTGCACCGTTTGCCACCCACGTCCGAAACGGAGAGCCTTTTCCGGTCATGGATACCTTACATGCGGGAGGGGCGGGAAATTTCTGAAACGGTTCTGCGATTGAAAATGACAGAAGCGGTCTATGCCCTGCTGAATACGGATAAGCGGTACATTCCCACACTGTTCGATTTCGCCGGAAAATGCCGGATGGACATGTTCGATTTGCTGAACAAACCGATGACGAAAGAGATCAAATGGCAGGAATTACAATTTGAGCCTGACAGCAAATTAAACTGACCTTTATAACAAAGCCCAAGATTTGCAGTTGCCGTAATTTTGCAATGTAGATCAATTAAATAGAATAAACGATATGTATAAGAAAAGTTTTTTGTCACTTATGGTTATGCTACTGCTGGCGACGACCTCGTGCAGCAGTGAAGAACCGGCGGCGATAGAGCCGGGAGGAACCATTTCAGGGGATGCGGGAAAGACCCTGATCGTCTATTTTTCATGGGGAGGCAATACCCGGACAGTCGCCAATCATATCCACGATCTTGTAGGTGGTGACATCGTGGAAGTGGAAACGGTCGTTCCCTATCCCGATACTTATGAAGAGGTGACGCAGATCGCACCGGGAGAGCTGGAGAGCGATTACCGTCCCGAGTTGAAAACAAAGGTGGAGAACATGGACGAATACGACACGCTGATTGTCGGGACGCCTATCTGGGGAGGACACCTTACACCGGCGATGAAAAGTTTCCTGGCTGGTTATGACCTGTCGGGCAAATCCATCGCCCCGTTCTGTACGCATGGAGGCAGCGGTACGGCTCAAAGCGTCAGCGACATCCGTTCGGTATGCCCCAATTCGACAATACTCGGAAGTCTGGCCGTATATGGCAGCCAGGCGGAAAATTCACGCGGCGATGTGGAGAAATGGCTCGAACAAATAGGTATTCTTAAAAACAACTGACATTGAATCATTTAATTAAATTACAAGCGTTATGAAAAAGTACCTGTATTTTTTGTTTGCCGCTTTTGTAGCGGTGGGATTGAGCGCCTGCTCTCCCGATGAAGACGAACCGTACGCACCTGATACCGAGGTGCCGACACCGACTCCCGATCCTGACCCGACATCGGGAAAAACGCTCATTGTGTATTACAGCTTTACAAATAATGTGCATACCATCGTCAGCGATTTGCAGACGCAGATAGAAGCCGATGTGGTACGGGTCGAACCTGCCGAAGAGGGGCTCGACTATGCGGCCAATAACTACGCAATAGGTAGTGCGCTGATTCAGGCAATCCGGAATAATCCGAATGATGCGGCATCCTATCCGGAAATCAAACCCGTGGAGGTGAATATCGCCGATTACGACCGGATTATCGTAGGCGCACCTCTTTGGTGGAGTAATATGGCAGCTCCCTTACAAACATTCCTGTTCCAATATGGTAGTCTGATGGAGGGTAAGAGCATCGGACTGATCGTATCCAGTTCCAGCAGCGGTATCAGTGGTGTCGAGTCCGATGCCCGACGGCTCATTCCGGGTGGCGACTTCCTCGAACCGAGCCTGTGGATACGTTCAGGCCAAACGTCCAACTGCCACTCAATGATTGCCGACTGGCTGAGTCAAATCAATTAAAAAAGCAAGATTATGAAACGGTTATTTATATCTTTATTGCTGCTCGTTCCGGTAATGACTTTTGCCGGATGTGGCGCAGGGGATGACAGTTCAGAAATTGATATCCCCGAAGTTCCCAATGATCCGGGAAACGACGATGATGATAACGACAATTCGGGAACGGTTACCCCCGGAAACGGAAAGATTCTGATTGCCTGGTTCAGCCGTTGGGGGAATACGAACTATGCGGCGGATGTGGATGCCACGACCGGGGCAAGCATCCTTGTAGATAAGGGAACGCGTCGTGGTACGACCGAAATGGTCGCCCGCTATATCCAAACGGCTGTGGGCGGAGACCTGCATCTGATAGAGACTTCGGAACCCTATCCGACGGAGTTCGACGATGTGCGCGACCAGAACCATGCGGAGCAGGCTGCCGGAACACTTCCCGCACTTAAAAACCGCATTGAGAATATGGACCAATACGATATTGTCTTTATCGGCTACCCGAACTGGGCATTGGATGTTCCACAAGCAATACGTTCGTTCCTGTCCTCTTATGACCTCTCCGGCAAAACAGTCGTTCCGTTCTGTACGCATGACGGATACGGAGCCGGCCGCACCTATAATTCCGTCAAAGAGGAAGCTACTGGTGCGAATGTGTTGGAAGGCATTGCTATTGAGGCAACAGACGTACCTTCCGCCGAATCGCAAGTACAGGACTGGCTTGAACGAATCGGTATCGAACGGGAAGAGCCGCAGGGTGCGTCGGTTCGTATTACTGCCGGAGGGCATACGTTTACCGGGGAATGGCTCGACACCCCGTTAGCTGACGAAATCCGGGGTATGTTTCCTCTGACTGCGACTTTGGGACGCTATGGAGGCCGTGAATATTACGGTTCTATGCCCCGGCGGCCGACTAATACCGAAGAGGGGCAGCTTCGTTTCGAAAACGGTGACATCACTTATTGTCCTTCCAATAACACGATTGCCATCTTTTATGCCAAAGCAGATGACCCTGACATGGGGCAACTGACCATGCGGATTATTCCGATAGGGAAAGTTACTTCGGATTTGATGGTTTTCGATGAGATGGACAGCCGTCTGGAATTTACATTCGACAATGTACAATAACAGGAGAAGATGATCCGGAATGAGCTAATTATGTCTGCCTTCCGGGTCATTTTTATTAAAAGTAAAATAAACAAATAAAAGCTATGATGGTAACACCACTATTTATCGGCGGTATCGGCATGCAGGAAGTACTGCTGATCGTATTGGTTGTATTGCTGTTCTTTGGCGGCAAGAAGATTCCTGAACTGATGAAAGGAATCGGCAAAGGCGTTCGCTCTTTCAAGGAAGGGATGAACAATGTAGAAAAAGAGATAGACGAAATAAAGGACATAGAACAAAAAGGATAACTGATGGCTACTGAAGCGAACACACAATCTTTTTGGGAACATCTGGACGTGTTGCGGGCGGCAATTATAAAAATTGTCGCCGTAGCCGTCGTGTTCGGTATCGTGGTTTTCTTCTTCAAAGAACAGTTATTTGGCGTTGTACTCGTACCGAAGGATGACGGTTTTATTACCTATCAGCTGCTCAACCGGATGGCTGCATGGGCAGGAGGTGCAATGGAATCATTTTCCGTTCGACTTATTAATACAGGGTTAGCGCGGCAATTCATCATCCACATGAAGACGGCCCTATGTGCTGGCGTGCTGTGTGCTTCGCCATATATTCTTTATCAGTTATTCCGTTTTGTCTCTCCCACATTATACGATAACGAACGGCGATATATCACGCAGACAGTCGGAGTCAGCTCTGTGATGTTTGGATTTGGGGGGCAGCTACTTTCTGATCTTTCCACAGACTTTTCGCTTTTTGTAAACATATCAGGTAAGTGGTGAGGTGGATAATTTGATTGTGTGCGATTCGTATATCTTAACACTTTTAATGATGTGCCTTGCGATGAACATTGTCTTTGAGATCCCGATACTCTCATGATTGTTTGCGAAGTTAGTTTTTCTTTCGGTAGATTTTATGCGCCGTTATTGGAAACAGGCAGTCGTGATTATCTTTATGGTTGTTGCTGTTATTACGCCGACAATGGATAATTTTATTAATAATCTCGAAAAAGAGATTGAAAAGAAATTGAAGACAATCGAATCTGCGGATTTGAATATCATGAAGAAATCTCTTGAAACCTCACAAATATTAGTTAATGCTTTTCAAAAGGTAAAAGAATTTATTGGTTCCTATACATTCAAGGATGAAGCGGAAGAAATAGATTTCTTTAAAGAAATAAAACCTCGTTTGTTCTACCGATTGCTTTCTTATTGTAAGATTTATAATATAGAAATGAATCGTCCGGTAGGAGTAGATTCACAGCGGGCTTATCTGATTGATGAAATCAAGGCTATCAACCGTTATAACGCAAAACGTTCGGATTTTGTACATTATTACCGTTCAGGCTTGACACACCTTGATTCAATTTATTATTTACGAGGACGTATTGACACGGCTCTTTATTTGGAATTGTTCTATTACGAACGTGAACCGATGTTTTCTACTAATTGCGATTTCAAGTTTGCTAGGCTGAAAGCTAACGAGATGTTGATGGTATATCTGAATAAGGAACTCGAAGCATTGGAAAATCGCCAGTTAGAGCAGTCTTTACCTCGTGTCCGTATCACATGGGTTGCGACAAAAACAGAACTTTACGAGCAAATCTACGCATGGGATAGCCGTAAAGTCTTTGGTGATATTCCTTTGGCAAAACTTTTTGACTATATCCAGACCGTTTTTAATATTGAATTGGACTCTAACCATTCACGCACATTCAGCGATATGCGTATCCGTAACAATAAGACATCTTTCTTGGATTCATTGAAAGAAGCATTAACCAAACGGATGCAAAGCTGGACACAAGGGCATAAAAAGAAATAATAACCTAAGACTTTAGATCGAGTAGGTCTGGGTATTTCAGTCCAAACCTCTCATATAACCATATGTGAAAATTTCTCTTTATACAACTACTCTCATCCAAACGGTTTTAATCGGTTGGGCTTAACACCCACCATGTTGTGAATAGTCATATACTGATTGAGACGATAGCAATACTCTCGAATCTTGCCATATTTTCTTATCTCTTTTTCCTCAAATAACAATTTCCTCATTTTTATTACCTCGTCATGACTTCCCCTTGCATGGTTCAGGGTGCGAAGCTACAGTCGGGGCCTCTAAAAATCTGCCTCCTGAAACGAGCAAGGTGAAGCCACCGACAAAGCATAAAAAAGTCAATGTTATGAAAAAGAGAACAGAAATACAGCAAGATTTGAAACGAGGCTTCGGCTCCATTCCAATCGGCATAAAAATTTTGGTGAAGTGGTTACTGGTCGGTTTCGTTGCGTATGTGGCGGTGCGTTTCGTGTGTGCCTTCGTTGGTGGTATGGTGACGAGTTTAGGCGGTATTCTGCCCACGTTGGCGGTTTTGGCGGTAGTGGTTTTCCTCATCCGTTTAAGTATGGCGCATCTTTTCCACTGTCCTTACCCTTTTTCATTCTTCTCTTTTTCATCATCCTTTTTTGCGTGATACTCTGAACCGAAATATTAATCATTAAAACAATTCATTATGAACAAAGTACATTTATTGGGAGCGAACAGAAGCTATGACAGAGACGAACAGACCGTTTCAGTCAATCAAGTGGTAATGCTGGAAGGTTACAGCTACGACAGCTATGTAGTGTATGAAGTAAGCCGCATCCAGTAGGGAATAACCTATCATCTTATCAATTTGCGGACGTACGAATTTCATACTTCCGACCTTATCCGACCTTTGTCGGAAAAATTCGGGATAGGCATGTATTATGACGATGCGAACCCCAAGTTTTTAGATCTGTTGGAAACGGCTGCCCTGCTTACCAAAGCGAGGGAGAAGAAAGCGGAGAAAGAACGGCAGAGGAACGAACACACCGCAAAAATCGGAGCGGAACGCTTGCGCCTCCTTATCCCTTCGAATGCAAAAGCCGTCATTTTGTCGGTGAACTACGGGTGAGCGAGTGTGACAGCTATACGGACTACCACGACTACCGTATAGAGAGAGCCGTGATTTTAGGCTTTTCCACCCATACACGAAACCTCTTTTCCGAAATGCGTAAATATGCCGCCAATTTTGAGGGAACGGCTTATTTGGCAGAGAATGACAAGGAATACGAACACCGTGAAAATTACAGCATGGGGGGCGGTATGTATTTGGAACGCAACAAGTATAGCGGTTGGACGATTTCAAAAAGAGCGGATTTACGACCTTGAAAAGTTTATAAAACGATACACCCACACTGCAGGGGACGAAGCCAACATTTATCTGAAAGCACCTCTAAAGGAAAGCGCAGCGAAACAGCCGACAACATTCGCAGATCTTTCAACGCTCAATCTTGAAACCGTGGAATACAGCGAAAAGGTGATAGGCGTATTCGGGGACACCAAGCTGATAAAAGATGTCTTGAAAGGCTTGAACGATCTGTTTTCTGTACGAACTTCATCTATAACGGTGAAAGGTGTGCGGGATGGATATACAGCAGGAAGCAGAAAGTACGTGAGACACTCGCAATGTATGCCAATGCATAGGGACGAAAAAGGCAGGGCGGTTTGTTCCACCCTACCTATCAAAATTAATTCAATCAATATCAACCCATTAAAATTTATAGTTATGAAAACGAACAAGAATGCACGGAAGAACAACAAAGTTCAGAAATTAGAGAAAGAAACGGCAGTGAAAGTAACCGCTTTGGCAATCATCCCCAAACCGATGATATTACTTTAACCGCAAAACGTACCCACAACTGCCGAAGCGGTGGGGCAAACCATGCCCAAGACACCGCTTGCAACGGCAACGGCTGAAATAGACCTTGATATCACAGCCGTACACCCAAGTGCGGATAATCACCGCAAGACGTTCAATGACACATCCTTGCAGGAACTTGCGGACAGCATTCGGGAAATGGGGTCTTACAAACCATTGCCGTACGTCCACGCACGGCAGGCGGTTACGAAATCATCTACGGCGAACGCCACTACCGTGCCTCACTGCTTGCAGGAGCAAAGACAATAAAGGCAACCATATACGACCATATAACAGACGATGAAGCGGAGGACATGTCACTAAGCGAGAACTTACAGCGTGAGCAGGTACGCCCCACCGAGGAAGCGAAAGCCTTCAAACGCCTGCTTGAAAAGGGCAGACACGATATGTACTCACTCGTCAGCCGCTTCGGACGGAGCGAGAAGTATATCTATACACGTTTGAAACTGAACGAATTGTATGAACCTATCGGTGAACTGCTGGATAACGGGACAATCACCGTCAGCGTTGGCTGAGGAAATAAGTACCTATGAAGCCAACATCCAAAAGGACGTGTACGAGAACCACCTGAAGCAGGGCAATAGGGACGATTGGAACGGTTACACGCTCAATCTGTTCAAGAAACATTCTGAGAAATACTACACAACCGACCTTGAACAATACAAGTTCGACAAGACGGAATGCAAGGCGTGTGCACACAACGCAGCCAACTACAACCTTTTTGCCGAACATAATGGGTGCAGACATTGTACCGTAAATGTCTGGGGGTCAAGAACGCAGCACATGTGGCAAAAGAAACGGAGAAACTATTGAAATCCGACCCGAAGCTGGTGATTGCCCGACCCTATTACGGAAGTCGAAACGACACGGCACTCCAAAAATTGGACAAGAAAGGGCATGAAATCAAAGAACTCGACTATAACGTATCGGCAAGGGAATTTCCCAAAGTACCCGAAGCACCGCAAAAGGAGCAGCTCTCCGAACCGACAGAATATGAATAAGCGGTACAGACCTTTGAATAGAAAAACGAGGAATACGCCCAAAAAGTGGAAGAACTTAACCGTAGAAAGGAAGAGAGCAGGATAAAGACGTACGTCAGAGCCCAATGTATAAGTGAATTAGGATTGCTTATATAATGAAATTGCTCTACTATTTGCAATTGTGATAAACGGTTATGTAGTTCATTTATCTTTTTGAGGTAAAAGCTATTTCCCGTAACTAATCCATCTTTCCAGCCTGAATTTGCAAAAAGATCAATCATATGTGAGTTAACCAATTTATCCTTCAAATCTTTATAGTAGATATAGTCTTTTTTTGTATTCTGTATTGTTCATAATAGTTTGCCAAATCTTTAGGAAGAATATTTAATTGTTCAATCATTTTGTTGGCACTGCTCAGCAAACTTTTCTTTTGTCACCATTCACTATAAATATCACTTGTTTCTTTATATGTTGACTTTTTCTTATTCTGATTTCTTTGGGCCTCTTCTAACTCGTATTGGACCAATATTTTTAATCCTGATGAATCTTCTATAGCTTGCAAAAAAACAAACAATTCCTTTTGGATACTTTTTTTATTCGCGTTATAGTCTTTTAGTAAAAACACATATTGATAAGTATGGTATGTTTTTTCGCTTTCTTTTTTTCAATCAACATTTTATATAAATCACTAACTTGAAAGTATTTTTGTGTCAGTAAAGTAATTTCATGGTTATTTTTTCCATAATCTATTGCATTTTTTTCTATATCTTCTACAATTGACTTGTATTTATTCATGAACTCTTTTCCTTTTTCCTGCCCAAATAAGAAATCTGATAAACTGGAACTTTTTGTTGTGTCAAGTTCTTTGCCCCGTGAAAATGATTGAATTATTTTTGCATAATCTTTTGATGCTTTATCTTTATCGGTGAGGTCAAGAGGGAGTATTTTATTTTTATAGAGTACTTTGTGAAAATAAGAAATGCGTTACCATTCTTTAAAAACCAAATCTTTTTCCTCCATGTATTCAATAATATCATCTAATGGAATGATACATTCGTCATCTTGAAAATCGATGGCATAAAGAGGCTTCGACATGGGGCAGAATCATCTTGTTCAATAGTCAGCCCTGCTTGTACAATAAAAGGGCGTGTGGCTTTAGAAGTGCTTTCAAGATAGGCACTTACTGTAACAAATTGTCCGTTGGCTATTTCTATATTAACAAATGCATATCCATAATCTAAAGATTTGCCAGGCGACCGCAAAACGAGACCATCAGGTTCTCGTCTGTCTTTGACTGGTATGGTTGCGGAACGGAAAACGGAAGAACCAACAAATATAAGTTGCAGTAAATCGGCTATAATACTTTTGCCAGAATCACTATCACCAATAAAATCAGTACAATAGGGATGAAAAATGTAATCATTCTTTTGATGGTGTATGATACCAATGGTAGACAGACTGTAAATACGAGGATATTTCTTCATGTTTATTCTTCTTTAAGCCATTCGTCTATGTGATTAATATAATCTGCAAATTTACGAGTAATACGTTGAAATTCAGGGAGATTAGTAAAATCGTCTTCTTTCAAATTTATCCATCTCAGCTTATGGAAATTTTTGAATGCGTGTTGTACTTCTTGATCAATACGGATATCATTTGTTTTAGTAAAACGTTCTTTGGAGCCTTTTGTTTTGATCAGCAAATGTTGCACATGCTTTTAAGGTCGGGCATATCCATACGGATTAGAGCTACAAACTTTTTTACAGAAATTAGTTCCATGTTATGATCGATATAATAAGCTTTGTATAGTAATAAGGCAATAAGAATATCTTCTTTGGGTAAAGGTGACCGCTCGATGGAATAATTACTTCTTAATACAGGATGGTAGAGCGCGAAATAATAATGTTCGTTTTCACTACCAGCAGGAATAATAGTTATATTCTCATGTCGTTCGAAATAGACTGTTAGATTATCTACATATTTATTTAGATAAAGAAAAAGTGTTTTATCTCCTTCATATTGTATATGAGCACCTCTTTTCAGAGCCTCTACCAATTGTGAAAACAGCTATCTATAGAAGTAAAGAGGGGGGGGATGGGTCTGCCAATTGAATTGTTCCGTTATAGGGAATTGGAAACTGTATTTGTTTATCTGTAATCTGGCTTTTTTCGAGCAGGAAATACAAGAACTTCTCTACTTTTGTATTAAATATGTCACGGTTGAGAGAGGCAAAAAACTGTTTTATTTTAGGCTGTATTTTATCAATACGTGAGTCTACCATTGCTAAACGGAAATGAATGCCTTCAAAATATGAGATGGCTTCGCTTATGAGATCGTCTACTTCTTCACTGTCATCGCGTACTGGATGCGAAATAAGAATATCATTCATCAGGTCAGTTTCTCGGAAGGCTGCTCTTAATTCCCTATTTTGCTGACGTATGGCATCTATTTGCTTTTCTATTTCCTGTAAAGCCACGAGCAAAGTTTCTTTATGTCTTTTGACTTTTTCACTTAAGGCTGTTACAGAACGGTCAATCTGCTGATTAAGATAGTTGACTTACTCCAGTAAAAGAGTTTGGGGCTTAAACAAGTTTACTACTGTAAGCCAATTTTTTATTTGCTCTTCTGTAGCAGCAACTTCAAGTTTTTCATGCAGTTCCGCACAAGTTATTTCTATAAAAGTAGGATTAAAATGCTGAGATATCAGATGGTATATCTTATCACATACCTGAAAACCAAAATCGGTAAACATATAGGTTTGGCTTTCATCATTATAGATAAAATAAAATTCCTATAACTCTAGAATGTATGCGGTATAAGTTACCCATTGTAATCTTACAGGTTCACCTTTGATAAGACTTACTGCTTCAAAAGCATGATGTATATCTTTCTCCTTAAAAATTCCATGCTTAAATTCTCCATTCTTCATCCGTTCATATAACCAGATAACAGCCAATCCTTTCTTTTTCTCTGGAAAAAGAAGTTCATAGACCTTTTCTATCTTTAATTGTTTGAATAAAGATTGCATTGTAGTAAATATTTAAAGTTATTTCCAAACTCAATTATTACAAACATACGCAAAATATTAGAATAACTTCATGTAAACAGGAAAATATTTAATGTTTATAAGTGATTCATTTGATATTTCATTAAAAAATAAATATCTTTAAACTGTCGGAATAAGGTAAATGCCTATTAAAAGAACATAGAAATTATGTAGGTACAAAACCGAGGGCTTTTTTCGGAGAAGCTTCATAACATGCTGAATATTACGAGTTATTTCAAAATTTGTTAGTTCCGTAAATACCTCAAAATGTTGATTATTAGTAGATTATAGAGTAAATACCCAATTTTACATCTCCTTATATGTAAGATTGGGTATTTTTGTTTTTAATAAGTAATTATATCATGAAAGTAAAAAATGCTTTTATTGTTGTCTTACTAAGTGTGTTTTGTATGACAAGTTGCAATGATGAAAAGTTTGAAATTACACCTTTTCATTTAGATAAAAAATCTTATGAGTGAGATAAATGTTTATTTGAAAAATAATGAAGCTAAGGAATGTTGCTTTTTTACATACAACTATTTAGAGCATAAAATAGATGAGAATCTTATAAGTAAGGGGTGTTATAAATTCTCAGTCGGGAAAAATAATAACCCCAACCTCTCATATGAAACAATTCCATTTTTGACATTAACCTATAAAACAGACGAAGATGGCAAACTAACTAATGAAAATATTACTGCATCAGGTTATAAATTAAATTTGATAGGTTCTTCTTCTGCAACATATAGTATTATAAGTAAGTATTTAGGTGTGGATTGGGACCAAATATTAAAGTTTATAAACACACGTTCAGATATTGCATTTGCTCCTACGATGTAAATGCAAGAAGAGGATACGGAATACTCAGTGAATGGAGATGTGGCTCTATTTCCTCAAATACCTGAAAATATTTTGAAATAAGGCATTTTAAATCTTTCTCAACGTGTTAATTTAAGTAGATAAAGCGTTTATTTTAAGTAGTACGGTTTGTGATATGAGCAATAAGCAGAGTTGCTGGTTGCCCGTTCTGTACAATTAGGATATATACATTGTCTATCTCCTGTTATAATTTCTAGTATAGTTGAACATGAAGAAAATAGCAGCGATATACTTGTACTTAAAAATACAATGATCATTTTCTTTTTCATGATATCTTGTTAAATTTATATTATTGTTCAGCCTCGCAAATGACTGCAAAAATAGAAATAAAAATGCAATTCATTGACTATCAGAATTGCATTTTTGTTTTTTGTTATTGAATATTATGTTCTTAATCCTCTTTTCGGTCTGTTTTTCCTCTTTTTGAATTCTTTGAATTTCATCTTGAACCATTCAGGTATAGGTATTCCATCAATGCATAACCGGAACTTTCTTTTCTCATGTGGGTTTCTCGTGCAATACTTTATTGCTTGTTTCCATTGTATTCAAATAATGGTTGATTTAGGTTGTTTTTTAGCGGATCAGTCATCGCTATGTCGTACTTACGTTCGATTTTATCGATTTGGTAAAATGTTAGTTTGAAATAAAAATAATCTCATGGATGGGGGTAAAATGAAACTTTGTTGTCATTCTGTAAAAAATAAGGTTATTATGATGAAAAAGATTATAGCGACACGATAGTATAAACTATAAAATTACTAACTTTAATTTATTTTTCAGTGAAAAAAGTATTATTATTTGCTGTTGTTTTTTCTTGTAGCATGTGGGCTAATGCTCAGTGTGTCACATGGGCAACCGAAGCTGGGTTATCTGCAATACAAAGAACTGGGTATGGAGAATGCTGGCGTCCATCCACTCGTTTAGGAATATCTGCAGATTATAATGTTAATAATGTGTTCTCTATGAAGTCGGGATTATATTATACTTTTAGAGGATACTCTGTAAATAATGGTGGAACATATAGTAATGGAGATGCTACATGGATAGAAAATGTTTCTCAGACAAGGCATTTTTTACAAGTTCCTATTTGGGTTAAAATCTCTATCCATAGCAACAATTCCACTAAATTTTTCTTTGAAATAGGACCATATATAGGATATTGTATCAAAAATCATATTGATAGTAATCCATATTATCTTACTATACCTTCTTCCGGTTTGGTTGAAGGATATCCTGGTGTGGGAGAAAGTACGGAGGGTGGTAGCAACCAGTTTCTATATCAACATGCGAGAAATTTCGACTGGGGAATGACGTCTGCTGTAGGTATTGAAAATCGGAGGTGGACAGTTAAGCTTCAATATGAAATATCACTCGGAAAAGAATCTAAAAATGATAATATAGGTGTAAACTATAATAGTTTAACCCTCTCTGTTGGTTATAAGCTAAATGTAAAATAATAAACTAATATTTCGTTGGACTTTGTATTTGTAATTATATCGGTATTTTTTAGCATGCTTTTATACAAAATATTCTAAGAAATGCTTGGAAAAATCTCTGAGGGGATATGTGTTGATTTATTATTCTAGTTATAATATATGCCGCTGTGAATATCAGAAGAAAAGTTATTCACGGCGGTTTTGACTTTTATCTTCTTTGTATTCAACTATTCTTCTGTGTTTTAGTTGGTCTCTCAAGTTTTTTATCTATTTTTGCTGTTGGAACATAAATCAAAGTATAATAATAAAAATACATATGAAAAACCTCAGAAGAACTTTTACTGTATTGTTTGCCGCAGCTTTCAGTATGCAGATGTTGGCACAAAGAGAAGATAAGCTTATCAATCAGGATTGGAGTTTCCGTTTTTCCCATCAAGTAAATGCTAATGCTGCACGTAGGGTAGACTTGCCTCATACTTGGAATGCACAGGACGCTTTGGGTGGTAAGCACGATTACAAGAGGGGAATAGGTAATTATACTAAAAAAATATTCATCCGTCCCGAGTGGCAAAGTAAGCGGCTTTTTTTACGTTTTGAGGGAGCGAATTGCGTGAGCAATGTCTTTGTAAATGGTAAACATATAGGTGAGCATCGGGGCGGTTATGGAGCTTTTGTCTTCGAGATAACCGATAAAGTGGAATATGGAAAAGAGAATACATTGCTGGTACGTGTCAATAATGGCGAGCAGTTGGATGTAATGCCATTGGTCGGTGATTTTAATTTTTATGGTGGCATTTATCGGGATGTACATCTGTTGCTGACTGATAACCTGTGTATCTCTCCGTTAGATTATGCATCGTCTGGGGTTTATCTCATACAGCAACAGATTACGGACAAACAGGCAGCTATTTGTGCACGCATCAATCTTTCTAATGGAACGGGAGAACTCCGAAAAGCAGTGCTCCGGTTGCAGGTTAATGATGGAAAAAAGACTGTGTATGAAACGGAGAAGGAAGTAAGTATGATTCCTCATACAGATGTACAGGTAGAGAATATAGAGTTCATACTGAAGAATCCGCGTCTTTGGAACGGGACGCAGGATCCATTCATGTATCAGACGGTGGTGACCTTGATTAAAGATGGAAAAGAGTTGGATAAAGTGGAACAGCCGTTAGGGGTACGTTATTACATCACGGATCCCGATAAAGGTTTTTTCTTGAATGGAAAACATTTGCCGCTGCATGGTGTATGCCGTCATCAGGAGAGGGCGGAAGTGGGTAATGCTCTTTATCCGGTGCATCACGAGGAAGATACTCGTATCATGCTTGATATGGGGGTGAATGCCGTTCGTCTGGCACATTATCCACAAGCTACCTATATGTATGATTTAATGGATAAATATGGCATTGTCACTTGGGCTGAGATTCCATTTGTGGGGCCGGGAGGATACGCTGATAAAGGTTTTGTTGATCAGCCTTCTTTCCGCGAAAATGGTAAGGAGCAGTTGAAAGAGATGATCCGCCAGCATTACAATCATCCTAGTATCTGTTTTTGGGGATTGTTCAATGAATTGAAAGAGCAGGGAGACAATCCTGTAGAGTATATAAAGGAGTTGAATGCTATGGCACATCGGGAGGATCCTACTCGTCCTACTACTTCTGCAAGTAATCAGGATGGCGCGTTGAATTTCATTACTGATCATATAGCTTGGAATCGCTATGATGGATGGTATGGGGCCACACCGGCTACGCTTGCTACATGGTTGGATGCTACTCATAAGAACCATCCCGAAATAAAAATTGCCATCAGCGAATATGGTGCTGGTGCTAGTATCTATCATCAGCAGGACTCATTGGTACAAACTGTTCCCGGAAGTTGGTGGCATCCAGAGAATTGGCAAACAGAATATCATATTCAGAATTGGAAAATAATAAATGAACGTCCGTATGTGTGGGCTAGTTTTGTGTGGAATATGTTTGATTTCGGTGCAGCTCATCGTATGGAGGGGGATCGTTCGGGCATCAATGACAAAGGACTGGTAACTCATGATCGTAAGATTAAAAAGGATGCTTATTATTTTTACCGGGCCAATTGGAATCCAGAACCTATGATTTATATCGCAGGGCGTCGTAATGTGAATCGGGTGAAGCCGCTCGTTGATGTACAGGTCTTTTCGAATGTAGAAGAAGTGATATTGATAGTGAATGACTGTCAGTGTAGAAGGATGAAGCCGGACAGTTTGAAAGTTTGTTTGTTCAAGGAGGTCCCTCTCAGAAAAGGAAGGAATGAAATAGAAGTACGTGCCAGTGATAGTAAAAAACAATTGATAGATCGATGCACTTGGATATTACAATAAAACAATTGCCGCAGGGAGTTATACATCTATTTCTGCGGCGATTGTTTTTTATTAGTTTGATTTAACCAGTTTGTTCATCGTCTTGTGTTGATTCTACACGATCAGAACTGTTGAACCGTCGTTATAGTAGTATTATTTTATCTCTATTCCATAAACATATGGGTGGTTTTAGCATCATAATGATCAAAAAAGAGGCTGTATCCCATGTCGAGTGTGGCGATGGTAGCCATATCTTCGTCTGTCAACTCAAAATTGGAAATGTCGGTGTTTTGTTGCATCCGTTCTATGTGAATCGATTTGGGGATGATGATGACGCCACGTTGGATTAACCAGCGCAGAGCGATCTGTACTATGCTTTTCCCATATTTGCTACCGATTTCGGCAAGTATTGAATTCGTGAAGAAACCGTTACGGCCCTCGGTGAGCGGTCTCCACGACATGATGCGCGTGCCGAACTCTTTTGCGGTTCAGTCTGTTGGTTGAATACGTGTGTTTCCACTTGATTCACAGCTGGAACAATCTCCATGTTGTTAGTGATATAGATGAAATGATCAGGGTAAAAATTTGAGACGCCTATGGCGCAAAGCTTTCCCTCCTTATATACTTTTTCCAGTGCGCGGTATGCACTGTATCAGTCACAGAACGGCTGATGCAGGAGCATTAGGTCAATGTGGTCGGTTTGTAAGCGGTCCAAACTTTTGTCGATAGAGGCTTTCACTTTTTTGTAACCGTAGTTGGAAATCCATATTTTTGATACGAGGAAAATCTCTTTGCAGTCGATATCACTTTTACGTATGGTATTACCTACACCTTCCTCATTGTGGTATGCTTGTGCTGTATCGATCATGCGATAACCGATCTATAAAGCACTGCTTATACAACGTTCGTATTCGTTCGGAGAAACTTGATAGACGCCATAACCTATCTGGGGCATTTCGACACCGTTATTCAATTTTATTGTATTCATATTCTTGTTATGATTGATTATTTTCTTCTACAAAATTACACTTTTTCTTTCAGGAAGTTGTTATATAAATTTCTGTTTCTATTGTTGTTTTTGCGGATAGAAGTAATTTTATATTCAAAAACTGAAAAAATGTAATTCAATCCGTATTTCTTGTAAATATAACATAGGCAAGTCACGCTAATTTTGTACTGTGAAACTATTAAAAACAGATTAGAAATATAATATGGAGAAGAAGTTTATTGCAATGCTAGTGTGTGTGGCCTTGATGGGCTGCATCTTTGTTTCCGCACAGGATATTTGTAAAACTGTCGCTAATGTACCGATGGTACAACTCAATAATGGTGTGTTGATGCTGCAATTCGGTTTGGGAACTTTTATGCAATCATCCGGTTCTATGTGAACAATCGTGCCTTACTGCTTTGAAGATCGGTTATTGACATATCGATACTGCTCATGCACAATGATGAAGCCGGAGTGGGACGAGCTGTAAAGGAGAGTGGTATTTCACGTGAGAAAATTTGGATCACCTCGAAACTTTGGCCGACCGAATATGGCGAAAGTAAGACATTAGAGGCTATAGATAAGATATTGGAACACATGCAATTGGATTTGTTCACCAGCCAGCCGGCGATTTTGTGGGTGCATGGCGTGATATGGGAAAAGTACGTGCATTGGGAATCAGTAATTTCGATGCAAATGACGAGGCGTTCGAGAAAATTATGATCGAATCGCGTGTAAAACCCGCAGTATTGCAGATCGAATGCCACTCTTACGCTCAACGGTTGGCCATACGCGACAAGGTAAAACCTTATGGTATTCACATTACTTGTTGGTTTCTGTTGGGTGGTGCGATGTCTAATGGTGCGTTGTTCAGTCTGTCATCCGATAAATAGCCAAGGTACATGTAAATCTCCCGTCCAGATAATTCTTCGCTGGCATATTCAAGGAGATTTCTCTGTCATTCCCGGAGCATCGAACCTCGATTATATCAAGGAGAATATTGCCATTTTTCGATTTCGAACTGAATAACAAGAAAATGGAACAAATGTGTTCGCTCAATAAAGAAAAACGCTTTTTCAACGCTACGCAGGAAGAGGTGGAAAAGATGGTATGGAATACAGAACATTAGGACTGAGTGGATTGAGGATATCGGCCGTCGGTCTGGGCTGCATGGGTATGAGTCATGCCTACGGTGCGCCTGCCGATAAGTGTAAAATAACGGAACTATTGACCGATGCCGTAGATATGGGGTATACTTTTTTGACACGACCGAAATGTATGGTACACCGGACAGGTCGAATGGTAATGAAGAATTGTTGGGAAAAGCGTTGCAGTCGTTCCGCAACCAAATTGTGATAGCCTCAAAATTCGGCATATAGTTTGATGGTTTTGGCGTAGCCGGTACACATGTCGTGATTCCCGATTTGCAGCCTTCAGTTATCTACAGTTCGGTTGAAGGATCACTCTATCGTTTGCGTACTGATCGTATAGATCTGTATTATCAGCATCATATTGATCCGAAGGTTGAACTGGAGAAGTAGCAGGAGTGATGACCGATCTGATCCGTGATGGGAAAATCCTGCACTGGGGCATTTCAGAAGCTATTGAAGAGTATCTATGTCGCGCTCATGCAGTTTGTCCCGTTATTGCTGTGCAGAACCACTATTCGATGATGGCTCGCCAATACGAAAAATGTTCCCTCTCCTTGAAGAACTAGACATGGGCCTTGTGGCCTTCTCGCCACTTGCAAACGGGCTGCTTACGAAATGTTATACTGCTGAAACACGATTTGATGTTCGAATGGATTACCGTGCCGTTATGCCTCAATTCCAGATGAAGAGTTTTGAGCAGAATGAATCGTTGTTTTCTCTTATTGACCGTTTGGCGGAAAAATACCATGCCATCCCGTCGCAAATCGCGCTGTCATGGACGATGAACAAACGTCCATGGATTATACCTATTCTAGGAACGTGCCATCTGTGCCGACTTAAAGAAAATGCTGGTGCTGCTGATGTTCACATGACTGATGAAAAAGTAAAGGAGATAGATATTGAACTTGAAATGATGGAGATGAGCGAAGTGTTCGGAGGATCGAACATAAAAAATAACTATTCCATTGTAGAATTATTAAAAAATGTAAATGCAATGGCTTTATAGCAGCAGTCGCTTGAGATTCTGTATTTATGGTTATTTCTGTTTTTATTAAGCAAACGGTATAAAAGTATGGAAGAGTGTAAAGATATTATGGTAATCGATTGGGCTACCCGGATTCCGACCGATGCCGAAGAGGAGTATTTGTCACATTTGTTCTGTTTGGGAGGGGGATGTTGATATCGGTTCAACGGAATGGATTTTGAGTTGCATGCTGGCGATCTGTCGATTATCCGCAAGCGGAAAATGATTGAAAATATAGAAGTTTCAATGGATTTCTGTGCCAAGATTATCTATGTGAAGTCTGGATTTGTTGAACTATGTAACCTTAGAGCAATTATGGAATGAAAGGACAACTGGCCTTTTCCTCAACTCTGTCATGCACCTCTCGCTTGAACAGCAGATTGTCTGTCGTCGAGATCTTGAACTGCTTGAGTTGTGTATCAAGGATACTGAACATCGTTTCTACCGTGAAATGCTTATCAACGCCATGCAGACGGCTATCCTTGATTTTTTCGATTTTCATGCTCGTATCTATGATGAAAGCGACATTTCAACGCAGATGCCTCCATCATACATCGTTTCTTGAGAATGCTGGAGGATGGTACATACCGCGAACACAGGGAGGTATCTTATTATGTCGATTGTTTGTGCATTACGTCGAAATACTTGTCGGAAGTGTTAAAAAAGGTGAGCAGATATGCCGCCAACTATTGGATTAACCGTTATACAATATTTGATATTTCACGCCTGTTGCGTGATAAGTCATTGTCGTTCGTGCAGATTTCCGATATGTTCAGCTTCTCGTCACAAGCCTATCTCAGCCGTTATGTACAACAGAATCTCGGTTTCAATCCGACGGAGTACAGAACATAAATCTATTCAATCAGACGTTACTGATGATAGTTGGTAGCATTGCTGATATCTTATTATACAACGGAACAATGTTATAGCCGTGTCACGGGTACACAGGACAAGGAATTGACTTTTATTTCCGATGCAACACACATCAAAATCTACTACGTGCCGGAGTATGTGGGTACGGCAGTTAGGGGGGAATGGAGTTTTTCGACAAGGAGTTGTAACTTTTCGTTAACTTTTTCAAACACGACATATTGACTTATGTTGCGACAGATGAAGAATATGACAATCAATAGTTCAGCGTGATAGCATGTTTTCCCAATGATACTTCCGCACCAGAAACAGAACAGTTAACAATGCCCGAAAAGCTAGGAAGTGGAGAGAACTGGAGTGATTTCGATTATCCGGCTGAAAAAAGTAAGATGCTTGTGGCTTACTTCTCCGCGCAGGGACACACAAACTGTGGCCGAACGTATTGTGGAGCTTACCGGTGCAGATGTACTGCATTAAAGTTGCCGGACTGTATGCCGTCCATACAATGACAACAACTTGTTCCGGGGCTTATAACAATTTGTAATCAGGTATGTCTGATTTGCCCGATGTGGAAACGGTAGCGTAGTATTATATGATTTTTCGTTGATTCGTTTTGCTAGTGGTACCAACCTGTGTAGCCTATACATTTCTTGAGATATACGATTTGAAAGAGTGATTGGTGATGCTGTCGTTTCTTTTGGGAGGCTCTCGCTGACATTGTGCGAGGGGAAAACAGCATCCATCGTGGAAACCTCTGTAGACCGAATGACTTATCAGACTAGTAGATGCCTGTTTCTCCACCAGTACCATATAAATCGGGTACCGGTTGTAATTAGGGCTACTGACAATCCTGTATAAAATACAGCAATAAATGCTTCTGGTAGTACATGCAGGGTGCGTGTCAAGATACCTATGGTAATCATGAATCCCATGATAATCCACCCTTTTACATCGAAGAAAGAGAATGGACAATTCTTGGATTTCTTTTGAGATATGCGATGAGTATGTTTCTTGTAAAGTTTATGAAATATCAGACCAAAGAATAAAAGAAATACTATAGTGGCTTCACAGATTTTGAAGAACCAATAATGAGAATCGTTTATCCAGCAACTTATTCCAATACGCAAGATATTGATACCGGCTAAGAGCCAAACTATGCCTGCTGTAATAACTAATGTATTTTTTGTTACTCCGTATTTCATGTTAGCATTAAAAATAATGAGTAGCAAAGATACGTTTTTTTTAATGGATCATCTGATAGATGGATAGTTTTTTATTTGTAAACGGAGGAATAACACAGGTTTGTTTTTTTTGTATAAAGAGAATTATAGAATTTACTTATTTATTGTTTTTGATTTCGTTCTTGCTTTAAATGGTGGTTTTGTTTTTTAGTGTGTTTGCAAGTTTGCCTTCCGTTTTTTTCTTTTTCCGTTTTTGTTTACGCGCGTGCGAATATTATAATGTGTCTGTCTTTTTC
>ERZ773188.361-NODE-361-length-57660-cov-7.714296_pt1 | contig 57660 bp, 53 predicted proteins | sample MGYA00581011_ERZ773188 | MGnify/ENA primary metagenome ERZ773188 (study PRJEB29015, sample SAMEA2737798) | human gut metagenome | biome: human gut; feature: human-associated habitat; material: faeces | place: China | collected 2012 ...
GGTCGGTGCTTCTGCTTCGCAGAGGTGTCCACCGGACACCCGCACCGCAATGACATTTTTTAAGCGTGCTTAAAGCCCGTCATACAATTCGGTTTTAATGCCGTATCTACGCCTGCTTTAAAAGCTGCGTACCGTCCGTAACGGTTACGCGCTTAATATCGGCGCCTATTTTCGTAAGCTTTTCAACAACGTCCTCGTAGCCTCTGTCAATATGGTCTATTTCCTCTATCTCGGTAATGCCGTCCGCCGCAAGCCCCGCTATTATCATAGCCGCGCCCGCACGCAGGTCAACAGCCTTTACCGGTGCGGAATGAAGCGACTTAACGCCCGTAATTACAGCCATTTTTCCGTCTACCTGTATATCCGCGCCCATAAGGGTTAACTGATCCACATATCTGAAACGGCTGTCCCACACGCCCTCGGTTATAATGCTTGTGCCGTCTGCAATGCTTAAAAGCACGGCTATCTGCGGCTGCATATCGGTAGGAAATCCGGGGTGAGGCATGGTTTTAATATTGCATTTATGGGGGCGCCTGTTCATCTGAACGCGCACCGCCTCGTCGTATTCGGTAATCTTAGCGCCGGTCTCCTGAAGCTTTGCTATTATAGATTCAAGGTGCTTTGGCGTAACGTTGGTAATAAGCACGTCGCCGCCTGCCGCCGCTGCCGCCGCCATATAAGTGCCCGCCTCTATCTGATCGGGAATTATGCTGTAAGAGGTACCGTGCAAATGCCTTACGCCGCGTATTTTAATTACGCTTGTCCCCGCGCCCATAATGTCGGCTCCCATAGAATTAAGAAAATTCGCAAGATCGACTATGTGCGGCTCGCGCGCCGCGTTTTCTATAACCGTAAGCCCTGCAGCCTTAACCGCCGCAAGCATAATATTTATTGTAGCCCCTACCGAAACTACGTCAAGATATATCGAACAGCCCGAAAGCTTTTGCGCCCTTGCGTCTACCATTCCGTTTTCAATCGACATTTTAGCGCCTAACGCCTCAAAGCCCTTGATATGCTGATCTATGGGGCGAACGCCGAAATCGCAGCCCCCCGGAGGAGCTACGCGCGCCCTGCCGAGCCTGCCCAAAAGCGCGCCTAAAAAATAGCTTGAAGCCCTCATACCCTCCGCCATTTTTTTCGAAACCACAAAGGAATTTACATGCCTTGGATCGATTTCAACAGCAGATTTATTTAAAGCCTTGATATTTGCGCCGAGCGCCTGCATAGTTTTAAGTATGGTGGCAACATCTGATATATTCGGTAAATTTTCAACAATGCACGGCTCATCTGAAAGCAGAACCGCCGGAAGTATTGCGACAGCCGCGTTTTTAGCTCCGCTTATGCGGACCTCGCCTTTAAGAGCATTTCCGCCCTTTATTACGAATTTCTCCAAATAAGGCACTCCCAGTCAAAATAAATTATATATATAGTGTATCCTGATAATTAAATTAAATCCGTTTATTAACAATATAAAGTATTATATACACAATTTCCTGTTTTGTCAATTTTTAAATCAAAAAAATGACGGATATAGGACTTGCCGTAATCCGTCAGTATTTTTGTTTTATATGGCTTAATTTATTTTTCCGTATAAAGGAGCGTCGCTGTCGCGCTTAGGCTCGCGCGATGAGGTCGAAGCGCCTGCCGGCGAAGTGCGCGGACGGCGTGAATATCCGTCGCGTCTGCCGCCGTCTCTTCTTGCAGGTCTTAACTCCCTGCCCTCTATTCCGATAACAACGCGTCTGCCGCCGCCCTCGCCGAAGGAGCCTGAAACAACGCCGTCGATCGACTGAACCGCAGTGTGTATTATCCTGCGCTCGTAAGGATTCATAGGCTCAAGCGTGCGGCACTTGCCGGTTTTTAAAACCTGTTCGGCAATGCGGTTCGCAAGGCTTGTAAGCGCCTCTTCGCGTTTTTCGCGGTAATCGCCTATGTTAAGCGTTACCTTATAGTATCCGCCGCCGTTGCTTGCCGCAAGACCTGTTAAATACTGAAGCGAATCAAGCGTTTCGCCCCTGTGGCCAATAACCACGCCGAGGTCCTCGCCGTCAAGCTCGATAAGCGCGGCGTTATCACGCTCGGCAACCTTCATTGTAATGCCTGTGCAGCCAAGCTTATCAAGTATACCCTTAAGGTATGCTACCGCTCTTCCCGCCTTTGTATCGGCTGAAATTTCATCTGCGTTTACCGGCTCGCCGTATTCGGGTGTCGCCTTTTTAGGCGCGGCTTCCTCTTTAACAGCCGCCTTTACCGGCTTAGCCGCAGGCTTTTCAGCCTTTTGCGGCTTTACCTGCTTTGCTGCTTGAGTCTTTTTGCGCTGCAGCTTTTCATCGGGCAGCTCAACAAAAACCCTAACCTCTGCCTGACGGCCGCCGAAAAGACCGAGCGTCTTCTTTTTGGGCGTAGCTATTACTTCAAACTGTATATCGGCGTCCTCCGCCACGTTTAAATCCGCTATTGCTTTTTCCTTTGCCTCGGCTATTGTAGCGCCGAAGCCCCTTGCTTCCAATATCAAGAATAATCCTCCTTACTTTTCTGCCGCTTCTCCGTTAAGCAGAGTTTGATTTGTTTTTATTTTTTTAAGCTGATTTTCTTCAAAATCGCATTCCTTGTTTAATTCTTTAAGCCTTTCGCGGGAAAGCATTTTCTGCGGCCCGTAAAACTGCTGAACGCCTACCTGAATAAGCCCGCCTATAAGTGAAGAGCAAGCCCAGTAAAACGCAACGCCGCCGGGAAGTGTAAACCCGATAAAAAGCGATAAAAGCGGCATTGTAAGCATCATTCCCGCCATATTCGGCGCGTCGGGATTAAGCTTTTTCTGCATCACAAGCGAAAGCGCGCTTGTAAGCATCTGTGCCAAAAAGGCGATTATCGGCATTACCCATATCGGCTGTGCGTCGTGAAAAATATCAAACGAAAACTTAGGCGTTTGGGTTAGATCGATACCGAAGAAATTAAAATCGATAGCGCTAAGCTTGCTTGCGATCTGCGGAAAATCGATAGTTCCGTTGCGTACCGCCTCGATTATCTGAAGCTCCGCGCGCGCGTTTGCGTTTTTACCGAGCGCCTCCGCCGCGGCGGTAACGGTTGCGGAATCGATGTGAAGAAGATAGGTAAGCGGAGACATAATGAGGTAGTAAATACTCATCATAAGCACAAGGCGCAGCACCATAGGCAGGCACCCGCCCGACATTGAAACGTTTTCCTCTTGGTAAAGCTTTTGCATAGCCTCGCTGTACTTCTGCTTATCGTCGCCGTATTTTTTCTTAAGCTCGTCTAACTTAGGCTTAATACGGGTCTGCTGAACCGAGGATTTTTGGCTCTTAATGCTAAGCGGTATTAAAATCACGTTTATAAGCAGTGTGAAAAAGAATACCGCGGCGGCAAAGTTTCCGCCGAACAGACTCGACAGAAATTCAAGCGCCCAGCCGAAAGGAATGTTTATAATATTAAATAAAGTTTGCATTTATACACCGTCCATTCGCGCCGAAAATACGGCAACGGTTATTTTTTGGTTTTAAAGCGCGCCCTTTTTTCGGGCACAGGGTCATATCCGCCCTTACAAAGCGGATTACAGCGCAAAACGCGCCAAAGCGCAAGCAACAGCCCTACAAACGCTCCCCTTTTTTCTATTGCCTCCACGGCATACGCCGAGCAGGTGGGGGTAAAGCGGCAGCAGGGTATTTTGCGCGGAGAAATATTTTTCTGATAAAGCTTAATCAGCCCTATTAACAGTTTTTTCATCTGTTTTTAATATGCCTGCCTCGCGGAAAAGCTTTAGCATAGACTCTGCCGCGGCGGTGCTTTTGATGTTCAGTATGCGTGTGCGCGCCACAATTATAAAATCGTAATTAGGCTTAATATAGGGTGCGCAGTCCCTAAAAGCGGCGGTTATAACCCGCTTTGCGCGGTTGCGCTTTACCGCGCCGCCGAGCTTTTTGCCCGCGGTTATGCCAAGCCGCGGCACATTGCGGCGGTTAGGCATAGCGTAAATAACGAAATAAGGGGAAACCAAGCTTTTTCCCCTGCGGTAAGAACGCCTGAAAACATAGTTTTCCTTAATTTTTATAATTTTTTTCATAGCCTTAATAAAAGGAAAAGCCACGTTGAAGTGGCTTTAGTATGTCAACTGCTTTCTGCCTTTTGCTCTGCGTCTTGCAAGAACCTTGCGGCCGTTAGATGTTGCCATTCTCTTTAAAAAGCCGTGCTCCTTTTTTCTGTGGAGCTTCTTAGGCTGGTACGTCCTTTTCATTTGCAAACCCTCCTTACCGTGAAGACGTGGGCGGTTACGGATATGAATATAAACAAGCCATAACCTATCGAGTATAAATTATACCTCAAATTCCATACCTATGTCAATAAAAATTTTTAATTGGCGGAATTTTTTTAAATTTAAAATGTTAAATTTTCGTTAAAGTTGTTTATATTTCATTCATTTTCATATGAAAATACCCTCGTATACTAAAGCACAAGGAGATGAGGCATATGTTACAAACGGTTTTTAAACGCTATGAAAAAAAGTACCGCCTTACAAAAGAACAGTACGGCGAGGTATTAAATCTTCTTTCATATAACGCCGTTCCCGACGAGTACGGTGAAAGCAATATATGCAGTATATATTACGATACGCAAAATAAGCTTTTGATATGCCGCTCGCTTGAAAAGCCGATATACAAGGAAAAGCTCAGGATCAGAACCTACGGCATACCGAAGGACGGCAGTACCTGCTTTGTTGAGCTTAAGAAAAAGTACAAGGGCGTTGTTTATAAAAGAAGAATTGAAACCGACTATAAAAACGCGCTTTTATATATGAACGGCAGCGATAACAATATCCGCCCCTCGCAAATTAAAAACGAAATTGATTATTTTAAGGATTTTTACGGTGGTCTTGTGCCGTGCGCCTGCGTGTTTTACAAGCGCACAGCTTACTATGACAGGCTTGACCGCAATATCCGCTTCACATTTGACAGCGATATTATTTGCAGGGATTACGATCTTGACCTTAAAAACGGAATATACGGCGAACGCATTATTCCAAAGGACGAATATTTAATGGAGCTTAAAACCGACGGCGCAGTTCCGCTTGAATTTACAAAGCTTTTATCGGAGCTTAAAATATACCCGTCTTCGTTTTCGAAATACGGAACGGCTTATATAAACGGAGCGGGTAAAAAGGACGAATTATTAAAAGGAGGAGAGCATTGTGCTTGACAGTATTTTTTCAACGGTGATAACAAACGGAATAACCCCTGCGTCCTTTGCGGCGTGTACAGCGGTTTCGCTGATATCGGGGCTTTTGATCTCGCTTTGTCACGGAATTAGGGGCGGTTCTTCAAAGGGATTTGCGGTAACGACGGCGCTGCTGCCGTTTGCGGTTCAAACGGTAATAATGCTTGTAAACGGCAACTTAGGCACCGGCGTTGCGGTGGCAGGCGCGTTTTCGCTTGTAAGGTTCCGTTCTTCCCCCGGTACCGCAAAGGAAATATTAAATATATTCACCGCACTGGCGGCGGGGCTTGCGGCGGGCGTCGGATATATAGGCGTGGCTCTTATTTTCGTGCTTATAGTATGCGCCGCCGAAGCGCTTTATACGTTGACCGGCTTCGGCGAAAAGCAAAGAACCGAGCGCGAGCTTAAAATAACCGTGCCCGAAGACCTTAATTATACCGAAATATTCGACGATCTGTTTAAAAAATACACAGCGTTTTATCAGCTTAAAAAGGTTAAAACGGCAGGGCTCGGCAGTCTTTATCAGCTTACCTATTCGGTAAGGCTTAAGGACACTGCCTTAGAAAAGGAATTTATAGACGGCATACGCTGCCGCAACGGAAATCTTGAAATTGTGTGCAATTACAGCGCCGCCGCAAACGAGGAGTTGTAGAATTATGAAAAAAGCGTATGCATTTATTGCCGTTATATTATCCGTTTTGCTGCTTTCTTCCTGCGGCAAAAAGAACACTGCAAGCGTTATAACGTCATCGGGCGGCAAGGCAGATACAAGCGTCAGCACCGATAATATGGATTTTGATTTTTCGAATAAAGATACCGAATACGATTACGACGAAAGCGAAGCCACCGTAATAAAGGAAAGCGAGGACGCGGTTAAGATAACCGCCGCCGGCACATATGTAATTACGGGCAGGCACAGCAGTATAACCGTTTCCGCTCCCGATTCGGCAAAGGTAAGAATTATTCTTAAAAACGCAACGGTTCAAAACAGCAGCGGACCCGCGATTTATATAACAGCCGCCGACAAGGTGTTTATAACCGCGTATAAGGACACCGTTAACACCGTTTCGGATGGCAGTACCTATTCCTCGGATTTTGACGGCACAAACGTAGACGGCGCCGTATTCAGCAAAGCGGAGCTTACCCTTAACGGCGAGGGCACGCTTAACGTTACGGGCAGCTATAAGTGCGCCGTGGTTTCAAAGGACGACCTTATAATATGCGGGCTTACGCTTAATGCCAAAAGCTTAGGCAGCGCAATAGAGGGTAAGGACTGCGTAAAATCAAAGGACTCGACCGTAACCGTAACCTCTAGCGGAGACGGAATAAAATCCACAAACAGCGAGGATACCGCTCGCGGATTTGTTTATATAGAATCGGGTCTCTTTAATATTACCGCCGCAAAAGACGGCATACAGGCGGAAACTTTAGTAAAGCTTTCGGGCGGCGAAATAAACGTAACATCGGGCGGCGGCGCGCCGGAAAAGGTATCGTCGGGCGGCGCCGGCAGAGCGCCGTTTGAAAGCAGCTCATCAGACGATGAGGAAAGCACAAACGGAATTAAGGCAGGCACGCTTATTTTAGCCGAGGGCGGCAGCATAACCGTAAGCTCCGCGGACGATACCGTACATTCAAACGGCGACGTTCAGATAAACAGCGGAAAGTTCACTCTTTCTTCGGGCGACGACGGAATACACGCGGATAACGCCCTTATAATAAACAGCGGTGAGATCACCGTTTCAAAATCATACGAAGGGCTTGAGGGCAAAACCGTAACAATAACGGGCGGAAATATAGATATAACCTCTTCGGACGACGGCATTAACGCCGCAGACGACAACAGCTCTTCGTCAGGCGGCGCGCCGGGCGCAAACGCCTCAAGCGATGTTTATATAAATATAAGCGGCGGATATATAACCGTAAACGCTTCGGGCGACGGCGTAGACTCTAACGGAAATATCGATATTTCGGGCGGCGTAATTCTTGTAAGCGGACCCGCAAGCGACGGCAACAGCGCGCTTGACTGCGACGGCACCGCAACGGTAACGGGCGGCACGGCGATATTCTGCGGAAGCGCGGGTATGGCTGAAACCTTTTCCGACAGCTCTTCCCAGCCCTCGCTTATGTATACGCTTGACAGCGCGGCGGCAGCAGGCAAAAGCGTTGCCCTTGTAAATTCGGAGGGTAAGGTGATAGCTTCGTTTGTACCCTCAAAGCAGTATATAAATATTGTAATAAGCTCGCCTTATCTTGCCGTCGGCAGCAGCTACACGCTTTCCGTTGGCGGTACGGTATCGGGCTGCGATAAAAACGGTTATACCGATAACGGCAGTATTTCGGGCGCGCAAAGTGCAAACGAGGTTAAAATAAGCTCTGTTTCCACCACCTACGGCAAGTCGGGCGGTATTGGCGGAAATATGGGCGGTATGCCGCCCGGACTCCCCGGCAAAACCGAAACCCAAAAATCATAAAAACGGATTGCCGCACGCCTTATGTATTTGCAGCAACTAAACCGCTTGTCATTCTGAGCGCATAGCGCGAAAGAATCCGTATTTCCCTTAAAAGGAAAACGGATTACCACAGCCGCTCACGCGGCTTCGCAATGACGAAAGCGGAAGAACGGATTGCCACGCACCTAACGGCGGTCTCGCCTGCCGGCTCGGTCGGTGCTTCTGCTTCGCAGGGGTGTCCACCGGACACCCGCACCGCAATGACAAAAAAGGCGGTTTAAAACCGTTTTTACGGTGCTTATAACCCCTGCATAAGTTAATTTGAAACGGCATATTCTTCTATTAAAGGGGAGTGTGCCGTTTTGAAAAAGTTAATTGTTTTTTTACTTGTTTTCTGCCTTTTATCGGGCATATCGGTTCATGCCAAGGAAGCCGTTACCGTATCAAGCGAATGTGACATTTCGGATATAAACGTGCCGCTTGAAGCGTCCGTTCCGAGCGCCGCTATCGGGCAAAGGCTTGAAATTAAGGCAAAATCGGTAATTTTAATGGAGCCTGTTACGGGCAAGGTGCTTTACGAGGACAATCAGGACGAAAAGCTGCCGCCTGCGTCGATTACGAAAATAATGTCACTCTTGCTTGTTATGGAGGCTATCGACCGCGGCGATATTTCGCTTGAGACCGTGGTTAGCGCGAGTGAGCACGCAAGCAGTATGGGCGGCTCGCAGATATGGCTTAAGGCAGGAGAGACCATGACGGTAAACGACCTGCTTAAGGCAACGGTGATAGCCTCGGCAAACGACGCGTGCGTGGCGCTCGGAGAGCTTGTTGCAGGCAGCGAAGAGGGCTTTGTGGCTATGATGAACGAAAGAGCCGCGGAGCTTGGAATGACAAACACACACTTTGAAAACTGCACGGGTCTTGACGCAGAGGGCCACCTGACCACCGCATACGACGTGGCGGTTATGTCGAGCGCGCTTATAAAGCACAGTATGATAAAGGATTATTCCACCGTTTGGATGGACAGCCTGCGCGACGGCAAAAGCGAGCTTGTAAACACAAATAAGCTTGTAAGATTTTACGAGGGCACAACAGGGCTTAAAACAGGAACCACGGCAACCGCAAAATACTGCCTTTCGGCAACCGCGCAAAGGGGCGGGCTTGAGCTTGTGGCGGTGGTAATGTCGGCAGACAGCACCGCCGACCGCTTTAACGGCGCTAAAAAGCTGCTTGATTACGGCTTTGCAAACTACAATTTTTCATCGGTAGGGGCAGAGCTTGCGGGCGATACCGCCGTAAGGGTAACCAAGGGAACCGAAAAAAGCGTTAAGGTAAGCGCCGGTGAAAACCTTAATGTTTTACTGCCGAAATCCGTTTCGGGCAAGCTTGAACGCACGGTCAATTTAAGCGAAAGCGTTACCGCACCCGTTAAAAAGGGCGACGTATTAGGCACGGTTACGGTAAGCGTTAACGGCGAGGAATTGGGCGAAATTCCGCTTACAGCCGCCGAAGATGTGCAAAGGCTTACCTTTGCCCTTTCGTTTGGCAGGATTTTAAAGGGTTTGTTTAAATTATGAAAACTTTTAATGAATTAAGGTAAATAGGCTTGAAAAAGTGAAAGAAATATTGTAAAATAGAAATACAAAGAAAAAAAGGAATTCAGGGGTTAATAATGTCAGTTAAATTTAACGCAGCATACGCAAAGGAATTTATAAGAGAAAACGACCTTAAAGGTCTTGAGACTCAGGTTGCGGCGGCGCACAAAACCGTAAACGATAAATCGGGGCTCGGCAACGATTTTTTGGGTTGGGTACAGCTGCCCGAAAATTACGATAAAGAAGAATTTGCACGCATTAAGGCGGCGGCAGCCAAAATAAGAAAGGATACCGATATACTTATAGTTATAGGTATAGGCGGTTCGTATTTGGGAGCCAGAGCCGCCATTGAATTTTTAAAGGGACCTTATTATAATCAGCTGCGCGACGGCGCGCCCGAAATATACTTTGCCGGCAACAGCATAAGCGGCGCTTACCTTGCCGATATAATGGCTATGTGCCGCGGCAAGCGCGTTTCGGTTAACATTATTTCAAAATCGGGCACCACAACCGAGCCGGCGGTAGCCTTCAGGGTTCTGCGCGATTATCTTGAAAAGGAATACGGCGAGGAAGAGGCTGCAAAGCGCATTTACTGCACTACCGATAAGGCGCGCGGCACGCTTAAAAAACTTGCCGACGAAAAGGGCTACGAGTGCTTTGTTGTGCCGGACGACGTAGGCGGCAGATATTCCGTGCTTACTGCGGTAGGCCTTTTACCGATAGCCGCCGCCGGGGCGGATATAGACGCCCTTATGAACGGCGCAAAAAAGGCTATGGTTAAATTTAACGAGCCGGATATGTATAAAAACGATTGCTATACCTACGCCGCGCTGCGCAACGCGTTTTACCGCAAGGGTAAATCGGTTGAGCTGCTTGTAAGCTACGAGCCGCGCTTTACAATGATGGCGGAATGGTTCAAACAGCTTTTCGGCGAGAGCGAGGGCAAGGACAATAAGGGCTTGTTCCCGGCTTCGGTAACGTTTTCAACCGATCTTCATTCAATGGGCCAGTTTATACAGGACGGCAGCCGCATAATGTTTGAAACGGTAGTAACCTTCGGCGAAAGCGATAAGGACATTACTATCGAGGAGGACGGCGACAACGGCGACGGTCTTAACTTCCTGGCAGGCAAAACAATGTCCTACGTTAATTCAAAGGCGTTTGAGGGTACAGTTTTAGCCCATACCGACGGCGGCGTGCCCAATCTTGAAATTAAAATCGATAAGCCGGATGAAGAAAATTTAGGCGAGCTTATTTACTTCTTTGAAAAGGCGTGCGCCGTTTCGGGTTATATGTTAGGCGTTAACCCGTTCGATCAGCCGGGTGTTGAAAGCTATAAAAAGAATATGTTTGCACTGCTCGGAAAGCCGGGCTACGAGGACCGCAAGGCTGAGCTTGAGGCGCGTCTTAAGGGTTAATAACTGCATAGGCAGTATAATATAAAAGGAGCTGGTATAAATGATCAAACTCATTATCGGAAAAAAAGGTTCGGGTAAAACCAAAAAGCTTGTTGATATGGTAAATTCCGCCGCTCAAACAAGTCTCGGCAACGTTGTGTGCATTGAAAAAGGCGATACCCTTACCTATTCCGTTACACATAAAGCGCGCCTTATAGACGCGGAAAGCTACGGTATTTCGGGCTACGGCGAGTATTACGGAATGGTTGCGGGCATTAAGGCCGGCAATAACGACGTTACGGATATTTTCGGCGACGCTACGCTTAGAATAGGTAGCCGCGATTACGACGAGCTTACCGCATTTCTTGAAAGAGTTGCCAAGATCGACGACGTTGAATTCGTATTCACCGTATCTGCCGATAAGGAAGAGCTTCCGAAGAAGATCTTTGACATAGCAGAGGTTTGCTGATAATAAAGCATTAAATTAAAACGGCTTCAGCTAAGCGCAGGGCTTTGGCTGAAGCCGTTTTTTTATCGGCGTTAACAGCGCAGGTGCGGTTTTTTAAGAATTGTTTTCGCCTGCCGCCGTTTTGCAAATTAAAAAATATTTAAAAAATAATCGCTTGTTTTATATGTAAATATGTGGTATTATTTATATATATGTGTATTGTAAGGAGACGGCGTTATGCATTTGCAGGAATCAGGGGAAATGTACCTCGAAACCATACTGATTTTAAGCCGCAAAAGTAACTTTGTGCGGTCAATTGATATAAGCGAGTATATGGGCTTTTCAAAACCGAGCGTAAGCCGCGCCATCGGTCTTTTAAAATCGGGCGGATATATTACGGTTGACGGCAGCGGCTATATAGCCCTCACGGCGGACGGAGAGGAAATTGCCGCTAAAATTTATGAAAGACATAACGTTTTATCCGAATTTCTTGTAAATATAGGTGTAAGCCCCGAAACAGCCGCAGCGGACGCCTGCAAGATCGAGCATAATATAAGCGATGAAACCTTTAAGGCGCTTAAGCGCCATATAAAGGAAAAGGGCTGATATTATGCCTTTTGGGCTTTACTATACCGAAAAGGGCTTCGGCACACCGCTTGTGTTGCTGCACGGAAACGGGGAAAACGGCGAATATTTTAAAAATCAAATAGATTATTTTGCAAAAAAATACAGGGTTATAGCGGTGGATACGCGCGGCCACGGCAAATCTCCGCGCGGGAATAAGCCCTTTAGGCTTGAAACCTTTGCAGACGATTTAAAAAGCTTTTTAGATGAAAATAATTTAAAAAGGGTAAATCTGCTCGGCTTTTCGGACGGTGGCAACATAGCCCTTATTTTCACGCTTAAATACCCCGATTATGTTAATAAGCTTGCGGTAAACGGCGCTAATCTTTTCCCCTCCGGTCTTAAAGCGGGCTTTTTGCTGCCGGTAAAGCTGCTTTACGGGCTTTTTTATTTTCCGGCGCGGTTTAATAAAAAGGTAAAGCGGCGGCTTGAGCTTTTGGCGCTTATGGCAAAGGAGCCTGATATTTTACCCGAACAGTTAAACGATATTAAATGCCCCGTGCTTGTAATGGCAGGCACGCGCGATTTAATAAAGGAAAAACACACAAGGCTTATCGCAGGCTCTGTACCGAATTCGCGCCTTTGCTTTTTAAAGGGCGACCATTCAATAGCTAAAACAAACAGCCTTGAATACAATAAAACAGTGGAAAAATTTTTGGAAGAATAAATGGGCTGTCGAGTTAAGACAGCCCCTTAATGGTATTACGGATTTTTTCGCGCTTCGCGTTCAGAATGACAAGTTTTTTGTCATTGCGAAGCCGTGTAAACGGCTGCGGCAATCCGTTCCCCTATTGTCATTGCAAGCGCCTAACGGCGTTCGCAGCATAAGTTTTTCGGTATATAATTTAAGCGTATCGGATAAAACGGCGCGCTTAAATTGCATTTTCCCTGTTATTTTCCGAAAAATTGGAAATAATACTGTAAATCGGAGGGAAATGTATGAACAAACAAAATACCGTAAGAGTAATATCCTTTTGTCTGGCGGCGGTGCTTACAGCCGCAGGCTTTGCCCTTAAAAGCCGAAAGGAGCTTAAAAGCTACAAGCTTGAAATACAAAATAATTACTCGCGCTCGCTTGACGAGCTTTCGGGCAGTGTAAACAGCATTGCCTTGGCGCTTAACAAGGCGCAGTATATGACCTCGGCAAAGCAGATAAGCGGTCTGGCGGCGGAGCTGCTTACCGAGGCTGAAAACGCTAAAAACGCCCTTTCGCAGCTGCCGGGCGGCAGCGGAGAGCTTACCGTGCTTAACCGCTTTTTATCGCAGGTGGGAAACTATGCTATGTCGGTTTCAAAAAGCCTTATCGCCGGCGGCGAGATAAACGACGAATATTCAGGCAACATTGAGGCTTTAAAGGAAGCGGCAAAAAAAATATCCGAAACCGTTAAGGATTCGAACATTTCTTATAACAACCCGAAAAAGTGGGCTGAGGAAATAGATAAAAAGCTTGACGGCGCGGTTGATAAGGATTCGCTTGCAGGCTCGCTTGATATGCTTGAGGACAGCCTAAATGATTACCCCACCTTAGTGTACGACGGACCGTATTCCGACCATATACTTGAAAAAGAACCTCTTATGCTAAAAAACGCCGAAAAGGTAAGCGAAGCGGACGCTATGCTTAAAGCCACCGAAATAACGGGCTTAACCAAGGACAGCCTAAACTTTGAAGAAAAAACGGGTGGCAAAATACCGTGCTACCGTTTTTCGGGCGATAATGTAAACGCCTGTATAAGCGTTTCGGGCGGATACCCCGTGTATATGCGGAAAAGCCGCAAAATAGGCGACTATGTGCTTGAATACCGTCAGGCGCTCGACAAAGCCAAGCGCTACCTTGAAAAAATGGGTATGAACAGCTTTTGCGAAACCTATTATTTTACCGACGAGGGCGTTTGCGTTATAAGCTTCGCTTATCTTGACGGGCAGACCGTATGTTATACCGACCTTGTAAAGGTGGGGGTTGCCATGGATAACGGGGAAATAATGCTGCTTGAAAGCAGCGGATATTTAACAAACCATACCGACCGCGCGTTTGAAACCCCCGCAATACCGACGGCGGATGCCGCAAAGGCTTTAAGCCCGAAGCTTGAAATACGCGAAACGGCGTTAGCGCTGATTCCGACAAGGGGCGGCGGCGAAACGCGCTGCTACGAATTTGTTTGCACCGCCGAGGACGGGCAGGAAATACTTGTTTATATAAACGCCGTAACCGGCGCGGAGGAGGACGTTTTAATACTGCTTAAAAGCGACGGCGGAGCGCTTGCAAAATAGCAAAAGGTTGCTTTAGAAGAAATAAAAACGGTGGCTGTTATAAGCCGCCGTTTTGTCTTGGCAAAATCAATATTCCGTTTTTAAAAATAACGGATTGCCGTGCGCCTTATGTATTTGCAGCAACTAAACGGCGTGTCATTCTGAACGCGAAGCGCGAAAGAATCCGTATTCCCCTTGAAAGAGAACGGATTGCCACAGCCGTTCACACGGCTTCGCAATGACAGAACGATAGCTTACTGCACACACCTCACGGCATTCGTGGCAACTAAACGGCGTGTCATTCTGAGCGCAACGCGTGAAAGAATCCGTAATACCCTAAAGGGAAAACGGATTGCCGCGCGCCTTTCGGCGCTCGCAATGACCGGAAAATCGGAACAGCTTGCCGCACGCCTGACGGCGTTCGTAATGACAGTTGGAATTGCGGTTCCTTACCGCTTTAAGTCCTGCTCTGCAAAGACCTTTTCAAGCACGCCGCCTAACTTTTCCGCCATAGAATAAAACCCAAGGTCGTTCGGGTGGCAGTTATCAACCGTGCCGTCGTTGCCTGCCGCCGCCATAAGCTCCCTTCCGTCTATAAAATAAACATTTTTATCCCCTGCCGAAACCGCGTTATTATATGTTCCTTTTATAATTTCCCTGCGGGTATTCCAATTATCATCTGGCAGAAAAACGGGCGCGCTCATCATAACAACGGGAAGCGCGGGATTTTTTTCGCGTATTCTTTTAAAAAACCGCTCGTGCGTGTTTAAAAGATGCTCGGCGCTCGGCGCGTTATGGTCGTAATCGTATACAAAAGCGGACATTTCAAGGTGCTTTATATAATCCGCCATACTGTCCTCGCCTCTGGCGTTTCCCGAAAATCCTAAATTGATATAATCGGCGTTAAGTCTTCTTGAAATACGCGCCTGATATGTATTTCCGGGGCGCGATACGCACCCGCCCTGAGTTATCGAAGAGCCGTAATAAACGATCGGCTTTTTAATTTTATAATTGTCGGCAGGAGCTGTAACCGAATTTTCGTCAAGACCTATATACAGCTCCTTTAATGTGCTGTATGTAGGCATATTTACGGTTATTTGACGCATTTTTTTACAGCCGAAATCGGCAATGCCTTCAAAGCCCTCTTTAAAAACGCCGTAGACCTTAAACGGTGCGCTTTGTATATCAAAAAACCTAATACCCTTAACATTCAGGCTTGTTTCAATCTTAAAATTTGCGTCGATTTCCGAAATATTCTTCATATATACCGCTCCCTGCAAAGCTTTACTTATTATAATACTAGAATATCTTATAATTATTGTCAATTATGTTATCTATAAATTTTTTGCACATTTATGCTCCGTTTACAAACAAAGAGAACAGTCAAATAAATTAAACCTGCTCTGTTACGGGCGGCTCGTAGCTTACGTCATATTCGCTCCACTGTATGCGAACCGAAGTACGTGCGGCGCCGTTTGAAATAAAGGACACGACCTCGCAAACGACCAAAGCTTTGTCTCCGGATCCTGCTGGCGTATTCTTACATTATGCGTTTCCTGCGACTTGCTGTAAACAATCTCGTCTATTACCGTACGTCCCGAAACCGTGGTATTGTCAAGCGTCTGCGCTTCTATGGTGCTGGCGTTATAAATCGAGGCTCTGCGCATATCAATTAAAACCGAGGCTCCGCTTTCCTTCGGGGCAATGCTTATTCTAACCGCGCTTGCAGAGGTAGTCTGATAGGTCAGCACAAGGTTTTTAAGCGGTATTGTCAGCACGCTGTTCACTGCCGACAAATCGGCGTGATATTCACTGTAAGGCGCAAAAAGATTGGGCGTTGTTATATCCTGTTCGAAAGTTTTAAAATTAAGCTTATAGCTTATAGGCGTGCTTTCCAAAACGGTGATTACGGGCGTTTCCCCGTTTTCGCCCTGCGGACCGGGACAGCCCCTGTCACCCTGAACCCCCTGCGGACCTATCTTGCCCTGAGGTCCCTGCTCGCCCTGAGGTCAATAGTAACATACGTGCCGCATTCATCGGGCTGACAGCAGCCCTTTCCGCCGTAATTATTTGTATAACAGTTCATATTATGACCTCCTGTTTGAAAATTCCTTTTCATATCATAATATGCCGCAAACGGTAAGCTTGTACCGATTAGACAATACAAAAAGTACGGTGCCAAACAGCGCCGCACTTTTGCTCATGGCTCTTATCAGACGTTTATCGATCGGTTCGCCTTATTTTATTTATGTTACAGCAGAATTTGAATTTTTGTCAAACACCCGAAGGGGTGTTTTTAAGTACAAAGATTATTGTGTTTTGATTATTCGGCGGTGACGGGGCACTGCTTTCCCGTATGGTCTATTGTGTAATTGTCCTTTAAAATCAGGTCGCTTATAAACACAAATTCATAGCCTTCGTCCTTTAAGCATTTAAGTATTGCAGGCAGCGCTTCGGGAGTGTGGTCGGCGTCGTTATGAAAAAGCACTATACTGCCGTTTGTTACCTTACCCGTAACCCTTTTGCAAATGCTGTCCGCAGTAGCGCTGTCCTTCCAGTCAAGGCTGTCAACAGACCATTGAATTGTATGCATATTAAGGCTCTCTGCCGCTTCTATAAGCATATTGTCATAATCTCCGTACGGCGGACGGTGAAGCGTAGGGCGCACGCCCGTTATCTTTTCTATTTTGCTGTTGCAGCTTTCAAGCTCGTCACACATCTGGGCTTTTGAAAGCTGCGGCATATGCGGGTGCGTATTAGAGTGGTTTTGAACCTGATGCCCCGCGTCGGAAAGCGCTTTGACAGACTCAGGGTACTTATCCACCCAAGAGCCCACAACAAAAAACGTTGCCGGCACATCGTATTCCTTAAGAATATCAATAAGCGTTTGGGTATCGTCGTTTCCCCAAGCGGCGTCAAAGCTTATTGCAATTTGCTTTTTATCGGTCCCAACGCAGTAAATCGGCAGCTTTCTGTTATTACCCGCCCTTACCGAAACCGAGCCGACCGCAACTGCCGTAAGCGCGAGCACCGCGCACAGCGCCAGCATAAGCTGCTTTTTTGTTATTATAAGAAATTTCATATATAACACCTCAATATTTTTATATGCCGGGGTGTTTGTACTATATTATATTCAATTATTTTCATTGAAAAATTTTTATAATTATATTATAATCGTGTCGGTAAATGTCGCCTTTTCTTTTGATATAATATTCAAAAGCAGGGAGGTGATATTTAATGAGTTTATTAGGTGATATAATTACTGCAAGTGTAAAAGGAATAAAATTCAACCCTCGATTTTATGAGGATAAAAAATATAAGGTTTGGATTTGTATGCTTTCACCTTCAACCTGCAAACCTTGTTTTGATTTGCATGGCAAATTATATTTGCCCGAAGACGCACCACCAAGATTTCCTAAACTGCACGAAAATTGTGCTTGTACTGTTGTATGGTCTGAATCCGTTAAAAAAGGAACTTGTACTTTTGAAGGTGAAAAGGGTATAGATGTTACACTTTTAAACGGCAATTCTTTACCAAAACAATATCTTACTAAAAAAGAAGCCAAGAAACTCGGTTGGAATCCAAGTGTAATGAATTTGCAACAAGTAACAGACAAAGGGATTATTGGCGGAGATATTTACAGAAATAAGGAAGGCAAATTACCCTCTGCCGATGGTAGAATATGGTATGAAACCGATATAAATTATACCGGCGGTATGCGAAACAGTTCCAGAATTCTTTACTCAAATGACGGATTAGCGTTTGTTACTTACGATTATTATTTCACATTTAATCAAATATTTTAGGAGGACAATATGAAAACTGTTGTTATAAATTTTTCAAAATGCAAATACCCGATGGATCTGCACCATGAAATCAAAGAAAAATTAGAATTGCCCGAATGGTATGGAAATAATTTAGACGCTTTATGGGATATGCTGACAGGTTTTATAGAAACACCCGTTAGTATAACTGTAATATTTAAGCCCGAAACCAAGGCGGCGGAAGCCTTAAAAGAAAATGTTATAAAAATTATTGAAACCTTTAAGGAAGCCGCCGCAGAGGACAACGGAATAAAATTCAGTCGGGAGCCATAATCCGCATAGTCAGATCTTGTCTGTTTTGATTTTTCTTAACCAATATAAAATAAAGCCTGCATATACCGTCCGGTTTATACGGGCTTTATTTTTATATGCCGGGGTGTTTGTACTATATTATACGTAATTATTTTAATTGTAAAATATAAGAAAATATGGTATAATAAAGAAAACTGTGCTTCGGAGGTACTAAATGTCTGCAAAAATATATCGACCGGCAAACGGCGCAGACGGTCTGTTCATAAAAAACGACCGTTTTAACACAACCTCGGTCTCCTTTAATTTTTATATGCCGCTTAAGGCCGAAACTGCGGCGCGCTATGCGCTTTTGCCGTTTATTCTTACAACCTGCGGCAAGGATTTTCCCGATTTTTCAAGGCTTAATTATAAGCTTGATAAGCTGTACGGTGCCAATCTCGACGCCTCTGCCGAAAAGGTGGGGGATTACCAATTGCTTAAAATACGTATATCTGTTATAAACGACAGATTCACTTTTGAAAGCGAGTCCCTTATAAAAGAAGCGGTAAATATGCTTTTAAGCCTTATCTTCTCGCCGAAGGCGGAAAACGGCGCCTTTTGTGACGAAGACCTTGCAAGGGAAAAGCGCAAGGCAATAGAGCATATAAAGGGCGAAATAAGCGAAAAACGCATATACGCCAAAAACAGGCTTATTGAAGAAATGTATAAAAACACACCGTACGGCGTGCCGAAATGCGGCACCGTTAAGGACGTGGAGGCAATTACCGGTGAAAGCCTTTTTGCGGCTTGGAAGGAAATGCTTGCCACCGCCTATGTACGCATTATTATAATAGGCGCCGCCCTGCCCTCCGGTCTTTTTGAAAGCATTGCGGAAAAATTCGGTAATATCGAAAGGCACAATATACCCGATTGCAGTATAAATGAGCCTACCGCAGAAACGGACGCTCCCAAAACCGTTACCGAGCGTATGCCCGTAACGCAGGGCAAGCTTGTTATGGGCTTTTCGTCCCGAATGCACGGGGACGACGGCGACTCCCTGCCGCTTATGGTTATGACCGATATTTTCGGCGGCGGACCGTATTCGCGCCTTTTTGCAAACGTGCGTGAAAAAATGAGCCTTTGCTATTATTGCTCGGCTTCGTCTATGCGTATCAAGGGTCTTTTAACCGTTGATTCGGGCGTAGAGCTGCAAAACGCCGATAAGGCCGAAAAGGCTGTAAACGAACAGCTCGACATAGTTAAAAACGGCGGATTTACGGATTTTGAATTTTCTTCTTCCGTAAAGAGCATAACTGATTCGCTTAAAACGTATAACGACAGTCAGGCCTCCCTTGACGCGTGGTATTCGCTTAAAGCATATAACAAAGAGCTTTACTCGCCCGAAGATATAGCCGAAAAGCTTTCTTTTGTTACAAGGGAAGACGTAATAAAGGCTGCAAACGGCGTAAAGCTGCACACCGTATATAAGCTTTTACCGGAGGTGAAAAAGTAATGCAAAAACAGTATTTTGAAAGCAGTATAGGCGAAAGCTACGTTAAAGCCGTGCATCCGTCCGGTCTTAAAATTTATATTCTTGAAAAGCCGCAGTATAATTCCTCATACGCCGTTTTCGGCACGAAATACGGTTCTATTGATAACTGCTTTGCCGTAAACGGCAGCGAAACGCGCGTACCCGAAGGCATAGCGCATTTTCTTGAGCATAAGCTTTTTGAAAGTGAGGACGGCGACGCCTTTACAAAATACGCCGAAACAGGCGCTTATGCAAACGCCTTTACCTCGTTTGACAGAACCTGCTATTTATTTTCGTGCTCGGATAAATTTGAAGAAAATCTGCAAATACTTCTTGATTTTGTGCAGTCGCCTTATTTTACCGTCGCCACCGTTCAAAAGGAGCAGGGCATAATAGGGCAGGAAATTAAAATGTACGACGACAGCCCCGGCTGGCGCGTTATGTTTAATATGCTGCTTGCAATGTATAAAAATCACCCCGTAAGGATAGACATAGCCGGAACGGTGGAGTCCATCGCCGAAATAGACGATAAGCTGCTCTACGAGTGCTATAACACATTTTATAATCCTTCAAATATGTTTATATGCATTGCGGGCAACGTTAACACCGAAAAGGTACTTTCGCAAATTGAAAGCAGCATAAAAAATACCGAGGCTAAGGAGATTACCCGCATAGACAGCGAGGAGCCGGACGAAATTTTAAACCCTTATACCGAGCAATCCCTTTCGGTGGCGCAGCCGCTTTTCTGCCTTGGCTTTAAGGAAACGGTAAAGGAACCCGAACGCACCGTGAAGGAAAAGATATGCACCTCGGTTTTGCTTGAAATATTAGCGGGAGACTCCTCTCCCCTTTACAAGCGCCTTATAAACGAGGGTCTTATAAACGACGAGTTTCAAAGCGAATATTTCACCGGTCGCGGCTATGCCTGCGCAATGTTTTCGGGCGAATCGCAAAACCCGAAGCGCGTAGCCGAGGAAATAAAAGCCGAAATTGCAAGACTTCGGGCGGACGGAATAGATAAAAAGCTGTTTTCAGCCGTGCGCGCGGCAATGTACGGCGACTCAATACGCATTTTTAACAGCACCGAAACGATAGCTATGCAGCTTGTGGGGTGCGCCATGTCCGATACGGGTCTGTTTGATGAAATAAAATATTTAAAAACAATTACCGCAGACGATGTTCAAAAGCGCCTTTCACTGCTTTGCGGCGATAAAGCCGTGCTTTCGGTAATAAACCCGAACGGAGACTGATTATGAGCTACAACGTTACTATTTTCGGAATACATTTAAAGCTTTCGCCGATTGCGTTTTCTATACCCATAGGATCAGGCCACTGGGACATTTACTGGTACGGCATAATAATAGCGACGGGATTTTTACTGGCGCTTATCTACGGCCTTAAAAACGCACCGCGCTACGGTCTTAACAGCGACAGAATGCTCGACGTTATTCTTGTTGCAACCCCCGTGGCAATACTTTCGGCGCGCACCTATTACGTTATATTCGACGGTGAAAAGCTTAACGGAATAGGCGATTTTTTCGGCTTCGGCACCTCATCGGGCTTTGCGGGGCTTGCAATTTACGGCGGCGTTATCGGCGCGTTTGCGGCGGGCGCGGTTATGTGCAAAATACGCAAGGTGAAAATTCTCGATATGTTTGACGTGGCGGCGACAGGCTTTCTTATAGGTCAGGGCATAGGCCGCTGGGGCAACTTTATAAATCAGGAAGCGTACGGCGCGTTCACCGGCAGCAGCTTTTGGGGTATGCAAAGCGAAAAAACCGTTTCCGAAATGGGCGAGGGGCTTGTGCACCCGTGCTTCTTGTATGAATCAATATGGTGCATTGCGGGATTTTTCATTTTAAATCATTTCAGCAAAAAACGCCGCTTCAGCGGTGAAATTTCGCTTATGTACTGCGTTTGGTACGGCTTCGGCAGGGGCTTTATAGAGCTGCTCCGTACCGACAGCCTTATGATAGGAAATTTAAAGGTTTCGTGCCTTTTATCCTTCTTAATAAGCATTGCGGCGTTTTCGGCACTTGCTGTTTTACGCAACAGATATAAAGAAAACTCAAGTCTTGCCGATTATGAAGAGGTTTTCACAGATAACGGCGAGCCCGACGCAGCAGACGATTTGAAAGAGGAAGAAAATGAGCAGAATAATTGACGGTAGGCTTATCTCTGCGGCGGTTAAAGAGCGCGTTAAAAACGAGGTTGCGGCGCTTAAGGCATACGGCGTTACGGTGGGTCTTGCAGTAATAATAGTGGGCGATAACCCCGCTTCTAAAATATATGTTGCAAACAAGAAAAAGGCGTGCGAGGCGCTGGGCATCATATCTGAAGAATATGTACTGCCCGAAAGCACAACCGAAGAGGAGCTTTTAAGCCTTATAAAAACGCTTAATAACAAAAAAAGCATAAACGGTATACTGTGCCAGCTGCCGCTGCCGAAGGGACTTAACGAAAAGCTGATAATAAACTCGATTTCGCCCGAAAAGGACGTAGACGCATTCCACCCCCAAAACGTGGGCAGAATAATGATAGGCGACTATGATTTTGTTCCCTGCACTCCTGCCGGAATAATGGAAATGCTTAAATACGAGGGCATTGATCCCGCAGGTAAAGCCTGCGTTGTTATAGGCAGGTCAAATATAGTAGGCAAGCCCATGGCTATGCTTTTACTGCACGCAAACGGTACGGTTACGGTTTGTCATTCGAAAACCGAAAACCTAAAGGATATCTGCCGCACGGCGGATATCCTTGTGGCGGCGGTAGGCAAGCCGCGGTTTGTCACGGCAGATATGGTAAAGGCAGGCGCGGTCGTTATAGACGTGGGTATGAACCGAGAAAACGGCAAGCTTTGCGGAGACGTGGATTTTGAAGCCGTTAAGGATAAAGCTTCCGCCATAACGCCAGTACCCGGCGGTGTGGGTCCTATGACAATAGCAATGCTTATGCAAAACACGCTTACGGCAGCAAAACGCCAAAATAACATTCGGCGGTGATAAATTTGCTTAAAAAACTCATTTGCGGCATAACGGCGGCAATTATGCTGTCCGCCGCGGTCTTCGCCGCAGAGGATATAACGCTTAACGCCGGCAAGGATCTTCTCGTTTACACAGCGGGCGGCGATAACGGTAAAATTGCCGCCGCGCTTAATATTGACAGCGAAGAGCTTTCTTCATATATAAGCGAAAACAATGTGGAATATTTTGCGGTTAATAAAGAAAATACCGTTCAGATAAAGCTTACAGTAAATATAACCGAATTTTCTTCCTCAGTCTCAAATCTTTCAAATTTGTCCGACGGTAATATAGAATCGCTTTTGCCCGAAATTACCGGCATTGACGGTATCCGCGGCGAGGTGCTTGATAAAAACGGGCAGAAATTTGCAAAAATTCAACTTTCCTCAAACGACAGCGGCGGCGATTACGCCGTTACCGAATATATTACCGCGGCGCAAAAAAAGCTGTATGTGCTTTCGGTAAGCACTGCCGCCGATGAAAGCTTTGATTATGCCGATAAGGCTTTTTCTTCGCTTGACTGCTCCGATTTTAACCGCGTCAAAGCAAAAAAAGGCTATTACGGCTATATTGTTTTAGCCGCAATAATACTGCTTGTTTTTGTATGCGCTTATATCGTGTTTACGCTGATACGCGATATAAAGAACGATCGCACACCTAAGGCTGACGATACCCGTTTATAACGGTATGGCTTTTTCGGTGTTGACTTGATAATGCACTTTTGATATAATGTTGTATATATAAATTAAGCCTTTATAGGCATTGCAATTTTTTAAAAGCTGGTGTTGCCGTGAAAAAGGTTGCTTTTTTGGCTCTCCATTTAGGATACGGCGGAGCCGAACGCGCAATTGTAAATCAAGCCAATTTATTAAGCGAATTTTGCAATGTGGAAATCATTTGTTTTTATAAGCTGTACGATAACCCGGCTTTCCATATTTCCGAAAATGTAAAGGTAACGTACCTTACCGAAAATATTGCCCCGAACAAGGATAAAATAACTGCCGCGTACAAAAACAAAAATATTCCCGCTTTTATAAAAGAATCCGCAAAAGCCGTCAGAATACTGTATATGCGCAGGCATCTTATGAAAAAAGCCATTAAAAACAGTCGGGCGGATATAATAATTTCATCACGATATATATATCACAGGCTTCTCACCGACAATGCAAAAAAAGGCGTTATTTGTATAGCACAGGAACACAATCATCATAATAATAACGAAAAATATATTGCCAGACAAATACGTGCAGTTGCAAATATGGATTATTTTATGCCCGTTTCGGAGGAGCTATGCAGCTTTTATTCCAAGCGTGTAAAGGGTAAGGTAAAATGCATATATATCCCGCACCATCTTGAATCTATGCCGGAAACGCTTTCGCCGCTTACGGGTAAAAGCATTATATCGGTGGGACGCCTTGAGCCTGTAAAGGGAATGGACGAGCTTATTGAAGTTTTTTCCGAGGTACACCCTTCTCATCCGGATTGGCAGCTTAATATAGTAGGCGACGGCAGCGAACGGGGAAAGCTTGCCGACCGAATAAACCGCCTTAATTTAAATAATTCGGTTATACTGCACGGTTATAAATCTCCCGGCGAGATCACAGAGCTGCTTATGAAATCTTCAATTTATGTTATGACGTCGCACTCTGAATCGTTCGGGCTTGTTTTAATAGAAGCACAAAGCTGCGGCGTACCGTGTATTGCCTTTGACAGTGCGCGCGGTGCGGCAGAGATCTTAAATCACGATAACAGCGGAATTCTTATAAAAAACCGTTCTCATACCGAAATGGCTGCGGCAATAGAAAAACTGATAAGTGATTTTGAATATCGGAAAGACCTCGGAATTAAAGGCAGAAAAAACGCCGAACGATATTCATATTCGGAAGTTAAACAACAATGGGAACAATTGCTCAATTCAATATAAACAAAAGGATTTTAAAATGAAATCATCAATATCAAGTGAAAAATTTTTATTATCAATAAAATGGTTTGTTATATTACAACCACTATTGGATATGATAACATCTATTTCGGTTCGTTTCATTTCCTTTTCATTAACCATCGGCATGGTTTCCAGAATTTTATTTGTAGCGCTGATTGGTATTTATCTGTTAGTATTTTTCAAGAACAAAACAAAAAAATATCTCCTTGGATTATATATTATAATTTGTATATACGGCGGATTCAATATTTTCAATAGCGCCTTGCAATTTGGCAAAACGACAGTGCTTGAAAATTGCAAAATGTTTTTCAAGATGTATTATTTCATATTTGTCTTATTATTCTTTTATGCACTGTTTAAAGAATACGGTTTTCATATAAAAAATAAAATTTTAACAATTGTGTTTTTGGAATATACTGCAAGCATATTTATCTCGGCAATTACAAATACCAGTTTTGTAACTTATAACTATGCCAAAGGATATTGCGGATGGTTTTATGCAGGAAATGAAGTCGGAGCTATAATATCAATTCTGTCTATAGTTTCGCTCATTTACTCTGTAAAATCTAAAAATTATATTTTAAAAATTGCCGTAGGTTTTCTAACAGCCTTCAGTGCCGTATATGTCGGAACAAAAGTGCCTTTTTTGGCTTGTTTGGGGGCTATAGTTACATTGCTATTGTTTTTTGCCGTCAAAAGCATAATAAAAAAGGATAAAAGCAGCACAAAAAATTGCTTGTATTTGTTTTCCTTTCTTTTAATAACAATCCTGTTATTCGAAATAAATTCACCTGTTAAGATTAATAATTCAACCATGACTAACGAGCATTATGAAACTCACGTTACTGAAAGGCTTGAAAATAAGGATAAGGATAAAGAAAAAGATATAATTATTAACGATCCAACAATAAACGAAATATATAACAGCAAAGCTTTTATTGTAGCAAATTGGATTTTAAGTGACCGCTTAATCAGCATATCCCCTGCAATTGTAAGCTATATTAAAAGTTCCGCTTTACAAAAATGTTTAGGCTTGGGATATATATTTAAAACCTTTACCGGCGAAACATATGATCTACTAATTGAAATGGATTTTATTGCCTTACTGATAAATCACGGAATTGTGGGTTTAATATTGTATTTAATTCCGATATTTTATCTATCAATCCAATGTATTAAAAAATTCTTTTCAAATATAAAACGTTTTTTTGATATGGAAGAAGAAACAGCCTATATTTATTCAATAATAATTGCCATCGGATGTGCATTTTTGGCTGGTCACGTATTAACCGCTCCATCCGTAAGCATTTATTTTGCAATAATAATTGTTAATCTTTATGCAAAGCTCAATAATTATGAAAGGCTATAAATAATGATACCGAAGAAAATACATTATGTATGGGTAGGCGGCGGCGAAAAATCCGAAGCCATAAAAAAATGTATGGCAACCTGGAAAAACCACCTTAATGGCTACGAAATAACCGAATGGAACGAGAAAAATTTTGATATTGAATCAAATCCTTTTCTGAAAGCGGCATATAAAGCTAAAAAGTGGGCGTATGTAAGCGATTTTATACGTGCAAAGGTTATATATGAGTATGGCGGAATTTACCTTGATACCGATGTTCTTTTATTAGATAATTTCGATGATTTTTTAAACAACCGCGCGTTTGTTGGCTTTGAAAACCCAAGCTATCCCTTTACGGCTGTATTCGGCGCCGAAAAGGGGCACCCCTTTGTTAAGGAAATGCTTGATTACTATGACAGGCTTGATTCCTATTCTTTCGATTTTAAAAACAACAACACTATTTCGGTTTCCGATATCTTGATAAAAAAATACGGCTGCATAACAAACAACCGTTTTCAAATTTTAAAAGACGATATTGCCGTTTACCCCGATACCGTTCTTTGTAACCCTTCCGGAGAGTCGGTTTCCGTTCATGTATTTACCGGCACATGGCTTGAAGACAAAAAGCCGCTGGCACGTAAGGTTAATACGTTTTTAAAGCTGCGGGTAACAAACAAAAAGCGTGCCGCTTTATTCAGAAAGTATGTAATGAGGGTTAAATAAGCGTTATGCGATATTTTTTTGAAAAGCTTTATAAAGACAGCAAAGATGACTTTTTAAGCCTTGTAAAGAAAAACCTAACCGATAACGGCAAGATGTTTATCGTAACCGCAAATCCCGAAGCATTTATGTTCGGAGAAAAAGACGAGGAAGTAAAAAATCTGCTTCTTGACGATAATACCTTTGTTGTTGCCGACGGTGTGGGTATTGTTAAGGGCGCAGCTATGACCGGAGTTGCGGTTAAAGAGCGTATACCGGGAATAGATATTGCCGAACAGCTTTTAAAGTATGCCGACGAGCTTTGCAAATCCGTTTTTTTATTCGGTGCAAAGCCTGAGGTTATAGACGCGCTTTGCGGTGTTATAAACACGAAATATCCCAATATAAAAATTGCGGGTGCGGTAAACGGCTATGTTTCCGATAAAGACGGCGTTATGCTTGAGGCCGCCGCCGCCGCGCCTGATATTATGCTTGTTGCGCTGGGCATTCCGGCACAGGAAAAGCTTATCTATAAGCATTTAAATAAATTTAAAAAAGGAATTTTTGTCGGCGTCGGCGGCAGCTTTGACGTTTTAAGCGGCACTAAAGCCAGAGCGCCTGAATTTTTCATCAATCATAATCTTGAATGGCTTTACCGCATTTTAAAGGAGCCTTCAAGAATCAAACGATTTTACAACAGCAACGTTAAGTTTATATTCAAAGTAAAGCATGAAAAAAATCCTTACAAATAAGCGGACTTTATTGGGGTAAAATATTTCCGAAAGGTAAACCGTAAATGAAAATATCAGTTATAACTCCGACGTATAACGACGCCGTAAGCATAAAGGATACTTATATGTCCCTTAAATCTCAAACCTTTGAAAATTGGGAATGGATCGTTATTAACGACGGTTCCTCAGATAACACAAACGAGGTTATCAAAGCGCTTGCCGCCGAGGATAAAAGCAATCGGATAATATATAAAGAACAACAAAATCAAGATCAGCTTAACGCTATCATACACGCTGCGGAATATATAACCGGCGATTTTGTTTTTACCTTACATTCCGACGATATGCTGCCTTCGGAAACCTTTTTCTGCGACTGTCTTTCATTTATTGAAAAAAACCCGGACGCCGACGGTATTTACGGCGATCTTGTTTTAATAAACGAAAACGGTACTCAGGTAGGCGTCCAAAAGCTTAAAAACTACAAAACAGCAAATTATATACCACCCTTACAGCTTCTTTGGCTCGGCAGAAATTTATACAGCGACGTAGCTTTTCACAAAACCGAAATATTTAAAAATCAAGTCTTAAAAAACTATCTTATTTGGAATACTCCTCTTTGGCTTGATTTCAAAAGTGATTCGGTAAATATGCTTAATTATAAAAAAGCTTCGTTTCCGGTGCTTAAGTACAGGGTTCATCAAGGAAATTATATAAACAACGAATTAGGCAAGCTTAATGTTATCAACGGTGAATTGCGGACTGCCGTTAAGCTTATGAGATATTACAGTATCCCTTTTTACCGTATTCAATACTTTTTGTTCCGTTTATTCAATAAATTAGGTCTTGAATATAAACCTATTTATTTTAACAAAGAAACAAAACACAAGGCTCCGATCGTTAAATTCATTATACAAATACGCTACGGAGCAATACCGGACAATATGTTTTTAAAATCAATTTACGGCTTTTTTAATTCATCATCCGGCAGAACCCTGACGCTGAATAATATACCACGGGATTTGAAAATTTATTACGGTAAGGATATACGCGCCTTTAACAGAAAGCTGCTTTCCGGTGAACTTGAAAAGTTTTATACTGATTTTATGTATGAAATGGAAAAGGGATTTAAAGCGGTTGCTGTAAGTGCCCCCGATGATTTGCAAGCCGTTAAAGATATTCTCGGCTTTTTTTGCATTGAAAATACAGACTGCTTAATAAGCCCCGTAAAGGAATGATCCATAAATGAACAAAATAAAAGTTATGAGCATTTTCGGCACAAGACCGGAAGCTATAAAAATGGCTCCGCTTGTAAAGGAGCTTGAAAAACACGCGGAAACAGAAAGCATAGTATGCGTTACCGCGCAGCACAGGGAAATGCTTGACCAGGTGCTTGAAACCTTCAAAATTAAGCCGGATTACGATCTTAATATGATGAAACAGGGTCAAACGCTTATGGATATAACCATAGGCGCGCTTTCGGGCGTTGACGCCGTTATTAAAAAGGCTAAGCCGGATATTGTGCTTGTTCACGGCGACACCTCCACCACGTTTGCAGGCGGTCTTGCGGCTTTTTACAATCAGGTAGCCATAGGTCACGTAGAGGCAGGGCTTCGCACCTACAATAAGTACTCGCCCTACCCCGAAGAAATGAACAGGCAAATGGTTGACTGTATGACCGATATGTACTTTGCCCCGACAGACTTAAGCCGCGATAATCTTATTAAAGAGCATGTAGACCCCTCTAAAATTTACGTTACCGGCAATACGGCTATCGACGCTATGGACACAACGGTTGACGAGGGCTATACCCACCCTGAGCTTGAGTGGCTGGGCGGCGATAAAATGATACTTTTAACCGCCCACCGCAGGGAAAATTTAGGCGAGCCTATGAAAAATATATTCAGGGGAATACGCCGTGTGCTCGACGAGCTGCCCGGCTACAAGGTGATTTATCCTATTCACAAAAACCCGCTGGTACGCGCCGCGGCAGACGAAATTTTCGGCGATTGCGACAGGGTCAAGCTTATAGAACCGCTTGAGGTTTTTGATTTTCACAACTTCCAAAACAGAGCGCATATAATACTGACCGACAGCGGCGGCATACAGGAAGAGGCTCCCTCTCTCGGAAAGCCGGTGCTTGTACTGCGCGACACAACAGAGCGCCCTGAGGGCATAAAGGCAGGCACGCTTAAGCTTGTGGGAACAAACAGTGAAAACGTGTATAAGGAGACTATGCGCCTGCTTACAGACCATGATGAGTACGAGCGTATGAGCAAGGCCTCAAACCCATACGGAGACGGTCACGCAAGCGAAAGAATAGCCGACGCAATAATAAATAAGTTTAAAAAATAATATGAGAACAAAAAATTCATTTTTCAATCTTATAACAAGCATAATTCCTTTTGCGGTTTTTGTTATACTCGGATTTTTAAAGGTTAAGGTTTGGCAGGCAAAAATGGATGAAAACATTTATGCCTTAAACCAACTGTTTTTTCAGTTGTTTGCATACCTTTCAATAGCCGAAGCGGGAATAGGCGCAATCATACAAAAAAAATACTATTCGCTGCTTATAGATAAGGATACGGAATCAATATGTAAGTATTATACACTCTCTAAAAAAATGCTCAGAAAAATTTGTTATATAATTTTTACGGCGGGTATTGTACTTTCCTTTTTCCTTACCTATCTTGCAAAGGGCAACACGCTTTCGCTGTTTTATATGCAGGAAATATTCGTACTTTTTTTAATAAAAAGTCTTGTAGAATATTTTATGTTTTCACCGCGCTTTTTGCTTACGGCAGATCAAAAGCTTTATAAAATGAACCTCCAGAATTACGCCTACAAGATAGCCGAAACGGTAATGGAAATAATACTTATATACGTAGGCGTTTCATATTTGCTTGTTTTGGTATGCTCAATAGTATTGCGTATAATTATGAACCTGCGCCTTAACAGAATTGTTTTTAAAGAATATCCTTGGCTCAAAGAAATAAAGCCGGATAAAGATATGAGTCTTAAGGGTATGAGCGATATATTTATTTTTAAAATTATTTCCGTTGTTCAGGAAAACGTAGGCGCTTTACTGATTTCGGCATTTATAAATCCGATCTCTGTTATAATATATTCAAACTATAAGTATATAACAAAATACCTTAATGATTTTATTTATCAATCCGGCGTTGCAATTACCGCAAGTCTCGGAAATCTTGTTAACGAAAAAAATGATAATAACCGCGCACTCGAAACATTCGGGGAAATAACCACATTATATTATTTTACAGCCTCGTTTTTTACCTTGGCTTTGGCGTTTTGTATAAACCCGTTTATATCGATATGGGTAGGAAAAAATAAGGTATTAGATAATATTTCCCTATTATGTCTTTTGTTTGTATTCTTTCACAGCGTAGCGAGAAGACCGCTTTATATTATTAAGGACGTTATGGTATTATATAAAGAATTACAGCTGAATTCCGCAATAGAGGCTGTTGTTACCGTAATATTATCATTGATACTTATAAAGCTTAATTGGGGTATTAAGGGCGTACTTATCGCCGCCGCTGTTTCCCCTGTTTTGGTAAGCTTTATTTATATGCCTAAGGTAGTCTACAAAAAAGCATTTAATTGTAAGCCCTGGAATGATTTGCTGAAATATGCGTTTAATATTGCGATAATAATAATTATACAGGGTATCGGCACGCTGATGCCGTTCAGAGTTTCCGATAACGGCTTTGTTATGTGGTTTATTACTTCCTGTGTTGCTGCGCTTATATTGCTTGTACTGCTCGGAATAATATATTTTTGTACCTTTAAAAGCTTTAGAAAGCTGCTCGAAACCGGAAAGTATACCTTGCAGAGTATTATAAAAAATAAAAATCAATAAATCTGCATGGCAAAAAATAGGATGTGATTATTTGAAAAATAATAACGAGCAATTTAAAAAATTCTTAAGATCGGTTTTTACCTCCACATTGGTTATTGCTCAAGCGGCAATATTCGCTTATGTATGGCTTACAGAATACAATAACTATATTGTTCTTCCCTTTGTTTCAAAGGGACATTGGTTCTTTTTTGCCGTATATATTCTATTTATGTGCATATTTCTTCATTCGTTTGACGGGCTTAAATACGGTGTTTACCGAAAAGCTAATATAATTACCGCACAAACCCTTGCCTGTATCGCCACTGCTTTTGTAATCTATCTGCAAATAGTTCTTATGTCTGCAAGATTTGTTACCGTATTACCTCTTATTTTAATGGTACTTGCAGATATTGCCGTTATAGTTTTAATTTCTTCAATAAGCGAATGGGTTTTAAAAAAGCTGTTTCCGCCTAAAAAATCGCTTGTTGTATGGGATATTTATTTCCCCGAAGCATTCCTTGAAAAAATGGCAACGCGCAAGGATAAATTCTCAATAAACGATATTGTTAATGTTTCGGTTGGTATTGACGAAATAGAAAAGCTTGTAAAAAATTCGGAAAGCGTTATAATTTACGACGTTCATTCCGAAATGCGCAATAAAATTTTAAAGCTGTGCTTTGGAAATGATGTCAGAGCATATACAACCTCTAAAATATCAGATATACTCACAAGAGGCGCAGAGTGCGTTCATCTGTTTGATACACCGTTGCTTTTATACCGCAATATAGGCCTTACCGTAGAACAGCGTTTCTTTAAAAGACTGCTTGATATTTTAGTCTCTTTAATATTGCTTACCGTTACATCACCGTTTTTTCTCATAAGTGCAATAGCTATAAAGCTGTATGACGGCGGACCGGTATTTTTCCGGCAGGCACGCGGAACCCTTGGCGGAAAGGTCTTTTATATTCATAAATTCAGAAGTATGATAGTAGACGCCGAAAAAGACGGAGCGCCGCACCCTGCAGAAGAAGCTGATCCGCGCATTACGCCGGTAGGCAAAATTTTGCGCGCCACACGCCTCGACGAGCTGCCGCAGCTTATAGATATACTAAACGGCAATATGAGCCTTGTAGGTCCGAGACCGGAGCGCGTAGAGCATATTAAGCAGTATACAGAAAAAATTCCCGAATTTCAGTACCGCTTAAAGGTTCGCGGCGGTCTTACAGGTTACGCGCAGCTTTACGGCAAATACAATACAAGCCCGTACGATAAACTGCAGCTTGACCTTATGTATATTGAGAACTATTCGCTGCTGCTTGATATAAGGCTTCTTTTAATGACGGTTAAAATTATGTTTATAAAGGAAAGTACCGAGGGCTTTTCAAAGGAAGAAAGCAAAAAAATAACGAAAAAAAGTAAAAGCGAAAAAAAATAAACGCACTGATACAGTAAAACGGGTTTCGTTTTATGAAACCCGTTTTACTGTATCAATAAGCTTAAAATGTAATTTTATTGCAATATTCCGTAAAATCTTATTAAATGTCATTATAGTCGGCATATCTCCTATCGGTAGAGTAATTAAAACCCTACTCTACACTGCGGTTTTAAAGCTTAGAAGTTTAAAAAAACGGTTAGGTTGATAGTATAACCTTAACGGTTTATTATTACAATAATAACACTTGACTTTTTTCCGGAGGAATTATTGTGACAAAGATATTTACAGATACATCTGCTAATCTGCCGATCGGTATTATAAAAAAATACGGGCTTAATATTATTCCGTTCGCATATTCGGTTGACGGCGCCGAGGTTGAAGAAAACGGCGAATTTGACGGTAAGGCTTACTATTCCGCAATGCGCGCGGGTGCACAGGTCAAAACCTCGATGATAAGCACCGGCGTTATTTTAAACGCTTTTAAGACAGAGCTTGAAAAGGGCTTTGACATTATATATATCGCAATGTCGGGCGGTATAAGCGGAACGGTGCAGGCAGCCGAAGCTGCGGCTGATGAGCTTAGGCAGGAATTTCCCGAAAGAAATATAGCGGTTATAGACACCTTTGCCGCGTCGCTCGGCGAGGGTCTGCTTGCAATCAAAGCCGCCGAAATGAATAACGGCGGTATATCGTTTAACGACATAGCAAGCTATATCAGCCGAATAAGACATACTATGTGCCAATACTTCACCGTTGACGACCTTAAATATTTAAAGCGCGGAGGCCGCATAAGCGGAACAGCCGCCGCGGTGGGCACGCTTTTAAATATTAAGCCGATATTAAAGGGTGATGAAACAGGGCATATAATATCCTGCGGCAGGGCGCGGGGAAAGCGCGCGGCGCTGCTTACATTAACAGAGCATTACGAAAAGCTGTCTGCCGATAAAAGGTCGCAGATAGGCATTGCCCACGCCGACGCTCCCGAAGACGCCGAGACGCTTTTATCTCTTCTTAAAAAACACGGCTTTAAGGGCGAATGTATTACCGTATGCTACGAGCCTGTAACCGGCGCCCATGTGGGTCCCGGCACCGTTGCCCTATTTTTTATGGGAGTTCACAAATAAAAAAGGCATAAATAAATCAGCCCGCAAGGGGCTGATTTCAGTCTGTCGATAAACCCCAAGTTTTATTTTTGCGGCGTTTACGCCGCATTTACGTTTTTTCGCTGACACGTGCGGCGAAAAAACACCTTGTAAGCGAAAAACCGCTTATTCAGCGGTTTTTCAAGGGCACTGGGGTGGTATTGGCGGGGATAGAGTGCAGTCCGAAAATCTCTGATTTTCGAGCGAACGGCATTCCCGTAGGGGAGCGTGTCGACTTTTTCGACACGCTCAAATCAGCCCGCAAGGGGCTGATTTTTTATACCCACGTTTACTTTATTTCATTTATGTCATAAGGCGTTGTTTGATAAACAAAGTAGTTAAGCCAGTTTGAAAAAAGCAGGTTTGCGTGCGCTCTCCACGAAACGGTCGGCGGATTTTCGGAATTATCGTCCTTAAAATAGTTTTTCGGTATTTCTATTTTTTCGCCCGCCTTTAAATCGCGGAAATACTCCTCTGCCAATGTGTTCGCGTCGTATTCGGAATGACCTGTTATAAAAATCTGCTTTCCCTTTTGTGCCGAAACGGCATAAACGCCCGTCTCTTTTGAGGAAGCCAAAATTTTAAGCTGCGGCACTGCCTTTATATCCTCGGTTTTAAGAGTGGTATGGCGCGACTGCGGCACCATAAAGATATCGTCAAACCCGCGGAATAAAATTGAATTTTTATAATCCACGGTATGGGGAAACACGCCGAACAGCTTTTTTTCAAGCGTATATTTTTTTATACCGTAATGGTAGTAAAGCCCCGCCTGCGCGCCCCAGCAGATGTGCAGTGTGCTGTGAACGTGCGTTTTGCTCCATTCCATAATTTCGCATAACTCAGCCCAATACTCAACCTTTTCAAACGGCAGCTTTTCAACCGGCGCGCCGGTTATTATCATACCGTCAAAGGTACGGTCCTTAACATCTTCAAAGGTTTTGTAAAACGCAAAAAGATGCTCTGCCGAGGTGTTTTTGGAAATATGGCTTTTTGTATGCAGAAATTCAAGGTCAACCTGTAAAGGGGAGTTTCCGAGCAGACGGGAGATCTGCGTTTCGGTCTCAATCTTTTTAGGCATAAGGTTTAAAAGCAGTATTTTAAGCGGACGGATATCCTGCGTGATAGCCCGCGTTTCGGTCATAACGAATATATTTTCATCGTTAAGCGTTTTAACCGCAGGCAGATCGTTCGGTATTTTTATCGGCATATTTTACCTGCCCTCTGCACTGTCAAGAGCCTGCTTAATATCGTTTATAAGATCTTCCGCGCTTTCAAGACCGCACGAAAAACGCACAAGGTCGGCAGGTACTCCCGCGGCGGCAAGCTCATCGTCGGTCATCTGGCGGTGGGTGCTGCTTGCGGGGTGCAGGCAGCAGGTGCGCGCGTCGGCAACATGGGTTTCAATCGCGGCGATTTTAAGCCCCTTCATAAAGCCCTCGGCGGCTTTTCTGCCGCCCTTTAAGCCGAAGCTTACAACGCCTGTTGTGCCGTTCGGCATATATTTTTGTGCAAGGCCGTAGTATTTATCGCCCTCAAGGCCGGGATATATTACATAAGCCACGCGGTAATCGTTTTTAAGTGCTTTCGCCACGGCAAGGGCGTTTTCGCAGTGCCGCGCCATTCTGACGTGTAAGCTTTCAAGCCCCAAATTCAAAATAAACGCGCTTTGCGGAGACTGAACCGAGCCGAAATCGCGCATCAGCTGCACGGTAGCCTTTGTAATATACGCGCCGTCTATGCCGAAACGCTCGGTATATGTAACGCCGTGATAGCTTTCGTCGGGCGTGCAGAGCCCCGGATATTTATCGGGGTAGCGCGTCCAATCGAATTTACCCGAATCCACAATGCAGCCGCCTACCGCCGCGCCGTGACCGTCCATATACTTTGTAGTGGAGTGGGTTACAATATCCGCTCCCCACTCAAAGGGGCGGCAGTTAACGGGTGTTGCAAAGGTGTTGTCTACTATAAGCGGAACGCCGTGGCTGTGCGCGGCGGCGGCAAATTTTTCAAAATCAAGCACGGTAAGCGCGGGGTTTGCAACCGTCTCGCCGAATACCGCCTTTGTGTTTGGGCGAAAAGCCGCGTCAAGCTCCTCCTTGGTGCAGTCGGGGGATACAAATGTGAAATCTATTCCCATTCTTTTCATTGTTACGGCAAAAAGGTTGTATGTACCGCCGTAAATGGTTGAGGAGGAAACTATATGATCGCCGCAGGAGGCAATGTTAAACACGGCGTAAAACGAAGCCGCCTGACCGGACGAGGTAAGCATTGCCGCAGTGCCGCCCTCAAGCTCGCAAATTTTGGCGGCTACGGTATCGCAGGTGGGGTTTTGCAGGCGCGAATAGAAATATCCGCTCGCCTCTAAATCAAAAAGCTTGCCCATATCCTCGCTTGTGCTGTATTTAAAGGTTGTGCTTTGAATAATCGGCACCTGTCTCGGCTCGCCGTTTTTGGGGGTATAACCGCCCTGTACGCATATAGTATCTCTGTTCACCGTAATCACTCCAAATTAAAAATTTTACAAGCATTTATATTAAGTATACTCTTTATTTCGTTTTCGTCAAGGTTTAAGGATAAAAAGTATTCAAGCTCCTTTTCGGGCGACCACATGGGGTAATCGCTGCCGAAGAGCACCCTGTCCGCTCCGTAACGCCTTATAATCTCCCTTGCGGTCTCTTTTTTAAGGTAATGAAAGGCAGAGGAGCAGTCAACATATAGGTTGGGCGTGCCGCAAAGCTTTTTGCTTGCTTCCTCCCAGATAGACCAACCGCCGAAGTGCGCGCCTATAACGGTAAGCTCGGTGTAAATTTTAAGCACGGGCAAAAGGCGGTTGGGGTTTGAGTAATCGTAGCGGCTGTCCCCCGTGTGCATAAGTATAGGCAGGCGGTTTTCCTCGCACAGCTCATAAATTTTAAGGCAGCGGTAATCGTCTATTTTAAACGCCTGAATATCAGGGTGTAATTTTACCCCACGAAGCCCCAGCGACATTAAGTGCTCAACATCGCCCTTAATATCGGCGCTGTCGGGGTGCAGAGTGCCGAGCCCCACAAGCTTACCGGGGTGCTTTTCAACCTCGCTTGCAATAAATTCGTTAATGCTTTTAACCTGGTGCGGTGTTGTGGCTACCGACTGAACGATATAGCGGTCTATCCCTGCCTTATCGCCCATTTCCGTAAGCCCCTCTGCGGTGCCTGAGCCTATCGAGTGCTCGTGATAAAAATTATCGGTTCCCGCAACCGCGCGCGCGGCTATTTTTTCGGGGTAGATGTGGCAGTGCGCGTCGGTTACAAAGTATTTATTTCCCACCATTTATGCCGTTACCACCTTATCCGCCTTTTGTAGGCCTAATTTTTTAACCGCGTCCTCGCGCATTTTGTATTTTAATATTTTGCCCGCAACGTTCATCGGGAAGCTATCCACAAAGTCGATATACCTCGGCACCTTATGCCGCGCCATATGGGCGTTTATAAACTCTTTCATTTCGGCCTCGGTCATAGTCTCGCCCTCTTTTAAAATAACGCAGGCCATTATTTCCTCGCCGTACTGCTCGTCCGGCACGCCTATTACCTGAACGTCCTTAACCTTCGGGTGGGTGTAAATAAATTCCTCGATTTCTTTCGGGTAAATATTTTCGCCGCCCCTTATTATCATATCCTTAAGTCTGCCCGTAATTCTGAAATAACCGTCGGGCGTGCGGCAGGCAAGGTCGCCCGTGTGCAGCCAGCCGTCCTTATCAATGGCGCTTGCGGTGGCTTTCGGCATTTTGTAGTAGCCTTTCATTATATTGTAGCCGCGCGCCACAAACTCGCCGTTTTCGCCGTCGGGGCACTCCTCGCCAGTTTCGGGGTTTATAATTTTACACTCAATTTCGGGCAAAGCCTTACCCACGGTGCCCACGCGCTGCTCAATGGTATCGTAAATAGAGCTCATTGTGCAGCCTGGGGACGCCTCTGTCTGACCGTAGGTTATAACAATTTCCTTCATATTCATTTTGTCAACAACGTCCTGCATTACCGCAATCGGGCAGGGGCTGCCCGCCATAATGCCGGTGCGCATATATGAAAAATCGGTCTTTGCAAAATCGGGGTTTTCAAGCATTGCAATAAACATTGTGGGAACGCCGTGGAATGCGGTTATATGCTCTGAATTTATGCAGGCAAGCGCAGGCTTGGGCGAAAAATAAGGGAGAGGATAAATCGTAGTTCCGTGAGTCATACTTGCGGTCATGGCAAGCACCATTCCGAAGCAGTGGAACATAGGCACCTGAATCATAAGCCTGTCGGCGGTGGAAAGCTCCATACAGTCGCCTATACACTTGCCGTTGTTTACAACGTTGTAGTGCGTAAGCATAACGCCCTTGGGAAATCCCGTTGTACCCGATGTATACTGCATATTGCAAACGTCGTCCTTATCAACTGCCGCCGCCATACGGTAAACCTCGGCTGTCGGCACTGTCTTGCCGCGCTCGATCGCGTCCTCCCAGGTAAGGCAGCCCTTTTGCTTAAACCCTACGGTTATAATATTGCGCAAAAACGGCAGGCGCTTTGCGTGCAGCGGCTCGCCCGCTTTTTTGCTTTCAAGTTCGGGGCATAACTCCGCCATAGTCTCGGAATAATTTGAATCGCGGTAGCCGTCTATCATAATAAGGGTGTGGGTATCGGATTGCTTTAAAAGATACTCCGCCTCGTGAATTTTATATGCGGTGTTCATTGAAACCAGCACCGCCCCTATTTTGGTTACCGCCCAAAAAGCGATATACCACTGCGGAATATTGGTAGCCCAAACCGCCACGTGCGAGCCTGCCTTTACCCCCAGCGCTATAAGCGAGCGGCAGAATTCGTCCACATCGTCGCGGAATTCGCTGTAAGTCCTCGTGTAATCAAGCGTGGTGTATTTAAAGGCGTATTGGTCGGGAAATTCCTCAACCATTCTGTCAAGCACCTGCGAAAAGGTTTCGTCAATAAGCAAGTTTTTCTTCCAGACGTATTTTCCGGTGTGGGCGCGGTTGTAGTAAAGGGCAGACTCCGCCTTTGAGGTATCCCCAAACTGGCTTATAAAGTTTACAAAGTGGGAGAATATTATCTCGCTGTCGTCAAGCCCCTCGCACCACGCGGGGTCCCATTCAAGCGAAATAAAGCCGTCGTAATTAACAGAGCGCAGGGCGGACATCATATCCCCGACCGGCAGCTTGCCCTCGCCTATAAGGCAAAAGCCCTCGCCGTCAAAGTCCTTTATATGCACTTGCTTTACATACGCGCCCAAATTTTTAATGGTTTCTTCGGGTTGCTCGCCCGCCTTGAAAAATGTTGAATACATATCCCAAAGGGCGGCTAAATTATCGCTTGCAAAGCTGTCAAGCAGCTCTCTGAGCGCGGCGGTATCGCAAAACGCGCCGGAGGTCTCAATAACAAGCGTAACGCCCGCTTTTTCTGCCTTAGGCAGAACCGCGGTTATAAATTTCTTTGCGGTATCGCTGTCGCACTCGGCGGATTTTATGCGTATATTCGGTATGTGCAAATCTTTAGCAATTTTAATGCAGCTTTCGGTTTCAGCTATAGCAGTATCTTCGCTTATATCGGAAATTACGTCTATACACGGCAGCTCCAGCTTCATTTCATAAAGCCGCCTTACGGTTGCCGCCGCGGCGTAGCCGTGAAACGCGCCGTCCTTATTTTTAAACAGCTCGCCGTTTATGTTGTGCAGCTCAATGCCGCCGAATTTAAGCTCTTTTGCAATATTGCAAAATTCTTCAAAGCTTTTGTTATGCCAGCCCTTTGTAGAAAACGATAACTTCATAATTTTCAAGCCTCCCCGTAAACTATCTTATTAACGGCGTTTATGTACGCCCTTATGCTCGCGCCTATAATATCGGTTGAAATACCGTTGCCCGAATAAAGCTTGCCCGAAAAGCGCAGCTTAACAAGCGCGCTGCCTATCGACTCCTTACCCTCGGTTACGGTCTCGATTTTAAAATCCTCAAGCTCATAGCGGCTGCCTATAATCTGCTCCAGCGCCAAAAACGCCGCGTCAATAGGTCCGTCGCCTATGCTTATGCCTGTAGTCCGCTTACCGTCGCGCTCAAGCGTTACCTGAGCCGAGGCGGAAATTACATTGCCGTTGTTTATAACGTAATTCACAAGCGTATATGTGGGCGGCGCCTGCATAGCCGTGCTTGTAATAATAACCTCAAGCTCCTTAGCGCCTACTTTCTTTTTAGCCGCTACGCGGCGAAACTCCTCGTAAACCTTTTGCGCGTCCTCGTCCGATAAATCGTACCCAAGCGCCGCCGCGGCAGATACAACCGCGTCCTTTCCGTCGCTGCCGTCAAGGGTAATTCCGCTCTGCTCGGCTGCTATGGGGGCTGCGGTATCTGTTTTGCCGCCCGTAATTCTTACAATCTGCTTTATAATTCTGTTAAGCTCGGTATTTTTAATGTCTGAACAAAAGCCGCAGGTATCACCGCAGTTTTTTATCATTGCGGCAAAGCCCTCAAGCGCGGTAATATCGCCCGAAACGGCGGTTTTAACGCTGTCAGCCCCCTGCTTTACCGCCATAACCGACGCGGCGGAAGCCAGCCCGTTTTTATCGCTGCACATAACCGAAATTTCGGCTTTGCCGCCTATATGTGCGGCAATTTCGGCAATAAAGGCGGCAAATTCATCGGGCATTTGCTCCGCTGCGTCGTCGCTTACGGTAATAATGCCCGCGCCCGCCGCTATTGCGGTATCGATCATTTCGTAAAGAAAAGCCTTGTCAGCACGCGTTGCGTCCATAGCGCAAAACTCGGTATCGCCGCACTTTTCCTTTGCATAGCTTACAAGTTCGGTTATAAACTCGCCCATTTTAGGCGCTTTTTTGTGGCATATATATTCCATACCCACGGTAGAAAGCGGCAGCTCAATGCGAATACGCGGTTTTGCGGCGGTGCGCAGCGCGTCGGCGGCTAAATCAATGCTCTCGCGCGTTTTACCGCCGCAAACCGATAACACGCTGTTTTTAACAAACGACGCCACCGTGCGCACAAGTAAAGTATCGGTCTTTGCGTTTTCAATTTCGGGCAGCTCGACCGCGGTGACGTTAAGCCTTTCAAGCTGACGTGAAATTTCTATTTTTTCCTTAAAGCTGAAATGTGCCCCTGCCGTGCAGAGCGTTCTGTCGCAGATTTTAATGTTTTTCATAACCTATCACTCTTTCTTGTTTTTTGTTGGAAATGATGGTATAAAAAAGCCCTGAGATTGCTTTGCCGCAATCTCAGGGACGAAATATCTTTCGCGGTACCACCCTGATTACCGTTTTAATAAAACGGTCGCTTAGTAAGGCTCCAACAAGCCTTCTGCCCTGATAACGGTGCACTTCCGTAGCGGCATACTAAAGGTTCCGCCGCTCTGCTCGGGAACGAGACTTTTTTACCCTGCCGTATCGGCTTACACCAACCGCCGACTCTCTTAAAACCGCCGAAAGCAAAAAATAATTCCTTCGTAGCATTTAACTTATGTTTGTATTTTAGCACCGTTTCCTCAATTTGTCAAGAGCGGGAAATGAAAATTGCGGCTTTCGCTTGTAGGCTTACATTATTATTTGCTTTTCTTTTTAACAATAATGTTGTATAATAAAAAGCATTAAGAGGTGTAGCTATGAAATTTTACGAAAAATTAAACGAATATATAAGCGCCCTAAACTGTACCGCAAAGGATATAGCCCGTATATCGGGAATTTCCGCAGCAACGCTCAGCCGTTACCGTTCGGGCGAAAGGGCCCCCGAAACAGGATCGGAGGTATTTTCAAAGCTTTGCTCCGCTATTGCCGAAGCCGCAGGAGAACGCGGTATAACCGATATAACCGAAAAAAGCGTTGCAGACGCCTTTCTTTCCTGCGAAGACTTTAAAACGGCTGATAAAAACAGGCTTTGCCGCAATTTCAGCGCGCTTGCAGCCGCTCTTGACATTAACCTTGCCGAGCTTTGCAGGCATACCAATTACGACGCTTCAACCGTTTTTCGCTTTAAAAACGGCACGCGCAGACCGTCCGAACCCGAAAAATTTGCAGACGACGCCGCACAGTATATTTCCGGCATAATAAATACAAAGGAAATTGCCGCCGTGCTTTACGAGGTAACGGGCATTAAGGGCGGCAGCAGGGCTTCGCTTTACGCCGATATTAAGAATTGGCTGCTCAACAGCGAAAGCCCTGCGGAAAGCGGGCGCGGCGTTTCGGATTTTTTGAATAAGCTTGATGAATTTGACCTAAACAAATACATAAAGGCAATACATTTTGATGAGATGAAGGTGCCGTCGCTCCCGTTTCAGCTGCCAACCTCTAAATACTATTACGGGATTTCGGAAATGATGCAAAGCGAGCTTGATTTTCTTAAAGCTACCGTGCTTTCAAAATCAAACGGCAGCGTTACGCTTTACAGCGATATGCCGATGACCGAAATGGCAAAGGATAAGGAATTTCCTAAAAAATGGATGTACGGTATGGCGCTTATGCTTAAAAAGGGTCTGCATCTTAATAATATACATAATATAGACCGCTCCTTTGAGGAAATGATGTTGGGCCTTGAAAGCTGGATACCTATGTATATGACCGGTCAGATCTCCCCGTATTACCTTAAACGGGCGCCCGGCGGCACATTTAACCATTTTTTGCGTGTTTCGGGCGCGGCGGCGCTTTCCGGCGAGGCAATAGCCGGCTTTCATTCAAACGGAAGATACTACCTTTCAAAAACAAAGGAGGATATAGCCTATTACCAGAAACGGGCGGACGATCTTTTGAAAAACGCGTCCCCCTTAATGGATATTTACCGGGAAGACAGCGCGCAGCGGCTTAACGCGTTTTTACTTACAGACTCTGAAACCGCGGGAAACCGAAGAAGCGTTTTATCCGTGCCGCCTGTTTACACGGCGGATAACGCTTACCTTGAAAAGCTTTTGGCAGCGCACGGTATTTCGGCAGAGGATATAAGCAAAATTTTAAATTTTGCCGATCGACAAAGGGAAATAACCGAAAAAATACTTGAAAACGGAACCGTAACAGATGAAATTATGCTTATGAGCGAAGAGGAATTCGAGCTCCACCCCGCGGTTCTTCCGCTTTCGGGAATGTTTTACGGAAAGGATATAAGGCTTACCTACGGCGAATATACCGCCCTTTTAAAGAAAACCGAGGAATTTGCGCAAACGCATAAAAACTACTCGGCTGACTTTACAAGGGCAAACCCCTTCAGAAATTTGCAGATAATACTGCACGAGGGGCGCTGGGCAATGATCTCAAAGGGCAATTTCCCCGCTATACACTTTATTATTCACCACCAAAGGCTCAGAAGCGCAATTGAAAGCTTTACTCCGCCCGTTGTGGAGGAATAGGCTTTTGTACATACAATACCTTTCGGAGGATATACATATGTTAAACGCACAAAAATCAGTTAAGCTTTGCATAATATTAACCGATATATTTATAGGTCTTCTCATTATTGTCGCCGCGGCACTCCCATTCGGCGTTTCGTGGTATGCCGAGGTAATGCACCGCTCAAGCTCGCTTGCCTCTACCATTATGGTTACCTGCTACCCGTGCGCGCCGTTTCTCGGCTTTGCCCTTTTACGCTTACGGCGTATACTCAAAAAGGTTCAGTCGGGCGAATTTCCTACCGATAAAACCTCGCACGATTTCAGAATTATTTGCTGCTGCTGCCTTATAATAGCGCTTATTACGCTTATTGCGGGACGCTACTATATGCCGTTTTACATTGTAAGCGGTACATTTTTGTTTCTTTCGCTGCTTATATACGTTTTCAGCGCCATAACCGAAAGCCTTAAATAATAATTTTGCACTCATTGCAGATAATAAGCGGTGGGTGAGGTATATGGTAATCCTTTTTTCAGAAAGGAAAAGCAAAACAGAACGCGAAATTATAAAAATTCTTTGCGGATACGGAGCAGGCTATATTTCGGATAAAGCGGTAACAGACGGCGCAAGCTCGTTTACCTTAGTAAGCGAATATAAAAAAACCGATATAAGGCTTAAAAGCTGTATCGCCGTATTTACCGAGGAAACCGACCGCTTTAACGGGCAAAGCTTTCCGCCCTGCACCGTAGGGATATGCGAGGACCGCAACCAAAAAGCGCTTGAGCTTTTTAAAAACAGCCGTATACCCGTAATAAGCTGCGGTATGAGCGCCAAAAACACCGTAACACTTTCAAGTCTTAACAGCACCTCGCTTTTGGCGGCGCTTCAGCGCACCGTTACCGATTGCAGAGGCAACGCGGTAGACCCCGGCGAGTTTAAAATAAAGCTTACGGGCAGCTACACCCCCTTTGCGGTTATGGCGTCAGCCGCCGTATTGCTTTTAAACGGCATAATACCCGATAGCTTTTAAATTCTTGACGCTCCCGATTTTATTGCAGCCTGTGCCACAGCCTTCGCTATTGCGGCGGCTGTTTTTTTGTCTAAGGGGTCTGGCAGTATATGCCTGCGGTCAAGCTTATCCTCGCTTACCGCGCCAGCCAGCGCATAAACCGCGGCGGTTTTCATCTCGCTGTTAATATCGCTTGCCCTTACGTCAAGCGCGCCGCGGAAAATTCCCGGAAATACAAGAAGGTTGTTTATCTGGTTCGGAAAATCCGAGCGCCCCGTGCCTATTATCTCCGCTCCGCCCCTTTGGGCCTCGTCCGGCATTATTTCGGGAACGGGGTTTGCAAGCGCAAACACAACGGCGCCGACGTTCATGCTTGCCACCATTTCGCGCGTTACCGTGCCCGGCGCGGATACGCCTATAAATACGTCCGCGTTTTTTATTACCTCCTTAAGCGCTCCCCTTTCGCCGTTCGGGTTTGTAATAAGCGCTAATTCCTTATAGCTTTCGTTCATATCCTCCCTGCCGTTATAAAGCGCTCCCGCACGGTTGCACATTATTATATTTTTCGCTCCCAACTTCAAAAGCAGGCGGCATATGGCGTCTCCCGCCGCACCCGCGCCGTTTATAACGCATTTAATATCGCAAAGCCTTTTTCCGGTTAATTTAAGCGCGTTTATAAGCGCCGCCGCCGCGCATACCGCGGTGCCGTGCTGATCGTCGTGAAAAACGGGAATATCAAGAATTTTTTTAAGCCTTTTTTCAATTTCAAAGCACCTCGGCGCAGAAATATCCTCAAGATTTATTCCGCCGAAGCTGCCCGATATTCTGTATATCGTATCAACTATCTCGTCGGTATCGGCGGAATTTATGCAAATCGGAAACGCGTCAACATTGCCGAACTCCTTAAAAAGCGCGCATTTGCCCTCCATTACGGGCATACCCGCCAGCGCTCCGATATTTCCCAGCCCCAGTACGGCTGAACCGTCGGTTACAACCGCAATAAGGTTAGAGCGCCTTGTATATAAAAAGGATTTTTCGGGGTCCCTTTGTATTTCAAGGCACGGCTCGGCAACGCCGGGTGTGTACGCAAGCGAAAGATCCTCTGCCGTTTTAAGCTCCGCGCGCGGTATTATTTCAATTTTTCCCTGCCATTCAATATGCTTTTTTAACGCTTTTTCCTTTATATCCATAACAGTCACCGTTCTTTGTTTTTTTATTAGTATTTCAAAATCAGGTCAATTTAACATAGCTTTTGAATAATGGTAAAATTTCGGCTAAAAATATAAACGGTGATCAGTATGGAAAACAAAAAAAGCAGAAATCTTATTGCGGCTGCAATAGCAATAACAGCCGCGGCGGTTATTGTGCTGTTGGTTGCGGGCTTTGCCGCCGCCGATACCGGTTACGAGCCTACAGGCTGGGTATTAAAGGCATACGGCAACAGCGTTGCGCTTTACAACGGCGACGAGATAAAGGCAATCTACGGCGAGGTAGAGCTTGATACCCTGCCGCCTGAGGACGTGCGTATGCTTGAAAGCGGAATTGCATTTCCCACCCGCGCCGAGGCGGAAACCGCAATCGAGGACTACGACGGGTAATTTTTTTAAAAAAGTATTGACAAGTAAAAGCATTGGGTTTATAATACAATAAAATTTAAGTCAGCACTTGGTAGAGGACGCGGATAGGAAAAGTACCCCTTAGCATAACGCCGGTAAGCGGCTATGGGGAAAAGGCCGTTCCGCCGAAGCTTCCCTGCGGTTGCCGCCGCTCGGTTGCTGGGATTGCGTTTAATAAGCGCGGTACTGTCACTTTTTTGTGGAGAGCTATCATGAGCTTTGTTATGCTAATTTAATTTCAAAGCCTGTGATACTACTTCGTGTCACAGGCTTATTTTTTAATATTTTTTCGGGAGTGTTCAAAATGAACAGAACAGTAAAAATTTTATCGGCAATTTTATCGGTCGCTCTCACAGCGGCGCTTTTCGCAGGCTGCGGCGGCAAATCAACCGCCAAGTCGGGCGTTGAAGACGGCGTTTTAACCGTTGCCATGGAATGCGCTTACGCGCCCTATAACTGGACTCAGAGCGACGACTCTAACGGCGCGGTTCCGATTAAGGACTCGAACGATTACGCAAACGGCTACGATATTATGATGGCTAAAAAGATATGTGAAGCCAACAACTGGAAGCTTGAGGTTGTACGCCTTGACTGGGATTCGCTTGTTCCCGCGGTTCAAACCGGTCAGGTAGACGCTACGATAGCAGGTCAGTCTATGACCGCAGACCGTATGCAGCAGGTTGACTTTGCAGGTCCGTACCTTTACGCCAGCATTGTTTGCATGGCAAAGCAGGACAGCAAGTATGCCTCTGCTACCAAGCTTTCCGACCTTTCGGGCGGCAAGTGCACCTCGCAGCTCGGAACGATTTGGTACAAGACCTGCTTACCGCAGATAAAGGGTGCCGACATTCAGACCGCGCAGGAAACCGCCCCCTCAATGCTTATGGCGCTTGAAACCGGAGCCGTTGACTTTATCTGCACCGATATGCCCACCGCTCAGGGCGCGTTGCTCGCTTACAGCGATCTTAAAATACTCGACTTAGAGGAAAACTCCTTTAAGGTAGACGAAGGCGATATAAATATAGGTATTGCGGTTAAAAAGGGCAATACCGAGCTTAAGGATAAGATAAACGCGGTATTAAAGGATATGACTGAAGACGACTTTAATTCCATTATGGCAGAGGCTACAAAGATTCAGCCCCTTGCCGAAAAATAATTCGGGAGACGTAGTATAATATGGATAAGCTTGCAGAGCTTTGGAGCGATATAGTCAAGTGCTGGGGCGAAAGCTCGTCCCAGTATTTAACGGGCGCGCTTAAAACAATAGAGCTTGCCGTGGTCGCTACGGCGATAGGCTGCATAATAGGTCTTGCCTGCGGAATAATTCAAACTATACCGTGCGGCAAAAACGATAATATCGTAAAACGCATTCTTTTAGGCATAGTAAAGGCTGTTGTGCGTATTTACGTTGAGGTGTTCCGCGGAACGCCTATGATAATTCAGGCAATATTTATTTATTATGCCCTGCCCTATTTTACAAACAGCGCAATAAATTTAGAGCCTACCTTTGCGGCGTACCTTGTTGTTTCAATAAACACGGGCGCATATATGGCTGAGACTGTGCGCGGCGGCATAATGTCTATCGATATCGGGCAGACCGAGGGCGCAAAGTCTATCGGTATGAACCACTTTAAAACCATGCTTTACGTTATTCTGCCTCAGACCGTACGCAACATAATCCCCCAGATAGGCAACAACCTTATTATTAACGTTAAGGATACCTCAGTAATGTTTGTTATCGGCTATACCGAGCTTTTCGCGGCGCACAAGGCAATTGTGGGCGCTAAGTACATATACTTCCCGTCCGCCGTTATAACGCTTACCATTTACCTTATTATGACGGTTATCTGCTCGCTTATTTTAAGGCTTTGGGAAAAGAAGATGGACGGTCCCGAAAACTTTGACGTTGCCACAACCGATACGCTTGCGCACACAAGCGGCACATATTCATATGTTAAAAAGTCGAAAAGGAGCGGAAGATAATGGCGGAACCGATCTTACAGGTAAAACATCTTTCAAAAACCTTCGGCAAGCACGAGGTACTGCGCGATATAGACTTTTCGGTAAATACGGGCGACGTTACCACCATAATAGGCTCTTCGGGTTCGGGTAAATCCACGCTGCTTCGCTGCATAAATTTGCTTGAGACCCCAACTTCGGGCGAGATTATGTATCACGGCGAAAATATAGACAAGATTAAGGGCGGCGCCAGCGCCTACCGCTCGCACGTGGGAATGGTTTTCCAGTCGTTCAACCTGTTTAATAATATGACAGTGCTTAAAAACTGTATGATAGGTCAAACAAAGGTGCTCGGCAAATCAAGAGCAGAGGCTAAAAAGGCTGCGCTGCACTTTCTCGGCAAGGTTGGTATGGCGCCTTACATAAACGCAAAGCCCTCGCAGCTTTCGGGCGGTCAGAAGCAGCGCGTTGCTATTGCGCGCGCGCTTGCAATGAATCCTGAGGTACTGCTGTTCGACGAGCCTACAAGCGCGCTTGATCCGCAAATGGTAGGCGAGGTTTTAGAGGTTATGCGAAACCTTGCGAACGAGGGGCTTACAATGATAGTTGTAACCCACGAAATGGCGTTTGCAAGGGACGTTTCCTCACACGTTGTGTTTATGGCAGACGGCGTTATCTGCGAGGAAGGCACTCCTGCGGATATATTCGAAAATCCGCAAAATGCTAAAACACGCGAGTTTTTATCGCGCTTTCTTTCAAAATAATTTGCTGTAATTTTTGTATTCACCCATAAGCTAAGGGCTGCCGAAAAGGCAGCCCTTTTTAACGCTCCTAAATCCGTCTTCCCTCGTCATTGCGAACGCCGTGTAAACGGCTGCGGCAATCCGTTTTTCTTTTAAAGGGGAGGCGGATTCTTTCACGCTATGCGCTCAGAATGACACACAATTTAGTTATTGCGAATACTTATGGCGTGTGGTTATACTTTCGCTTACCAGTCATTCTGAGTGACGTTGCGAGCGCCTGCAGTGCAGGATAAAGCGAGCAACGGCGGGCGCCGCGGTCAAAAGTTGTTCGCGCTCCAAGCGAATAACAACTTTTGGGCACCGCAAGAGTGATAAGCGCGAAAGAATCCGTAATCCTCTTGAAAGAAAAACGGCTTGTCGGTCTGAGTGACTTTGGCGGCACCGAAAGGTGCGCGCTACCCCTGTTTTTTTACCCGTTTATCGATCACACGCACAATCGGCGGCAGTATAAGCGCAAAAACAACCGAGGATATTACAGCCGTTACAATTCTTACAAACAGCCCGCCCCACACCACGGCAGGGGTGTAATAGCCGTAAATAACGCTGTCAAGATAGATAACAAGCGTATTTACCGCCGTTACAATAACCGAGCTTACCGTAATTTCGGCGATAAGCGGCAGCGTCTTCATACTGCGCTTAAACGCAATAAACAAAAGCCCCATACAAACGCCGCGTATGCCGGCAGGCAGTATCCACAGCGCCGTTGTCGGGGTAAGACCGTAGGTGATAAGCTGGGTTAAAAACGTGCCCGTAAGTCCTACCGCCGCACCCATAAGCGGACCGCACTGTACGGCGGCTATTATAATGGGCAGGGCGCCGAGCGGCAGCTTGAAAACTCCGCTAACGCTGTTAAGCATTGTTGCGCCGTAGTCAAGCACAAAGCAAAACGCGGCAAGCACCGAGCAAAAGCACAATTGTCTTACATAATTTTTTTTCATAAAAAAACCTCCTTATTACCCGTTTATACCGATAATAAGGAGACTTGAATAAAGTTCGTTATCAGTCGGCAGCGGGATGCGACGACCGAACCGCGGTTCGAAAAATCCTTCGTCCGTCGGGCAACTCCCCGTCCCAACGGCACTTTACGCACGGTCGTCTACTCTGCTAATGCTTTATTATTTTATACCGTAACAGGCGTGCTGTCAACAGTTTTTTTATTTTCCCCGCCGCCGGACGGCCCGTGCGAGATCACAAGCTTTAAAAGCACGGGGGTTAAAAGCGCGGCAATAACCACGCAAAGCACTATTGCGGGGAATACCTTTGGGTCTATATTTCCGCTGTCTATGCCCTTTTGCGCCACCATAAGCGCTACCTCGCCCCTTGCCACCATACCAACGCCCACAACAAGCGATTCGTGGTTTGACATACGGCATATTTTAGCGCCCAGCCCGCACCCGATAATTTTGGTAAGCACCGCCATTACCGCAAGCACTGCCGCAAAAACAACTATTTCAGAGTTTATACCCGAAAGATCGGTTTTAAGCCCTATATTAGCAAAAAATACGGGTGAAAACACAAGGTAGGAAGCCGCCGTGACCTTTTTTGCCACATACTGCCGCATTTTTGTAACGTTGCAAAGAATAACGCCTGCAAAATAAGCGCCGGTAATATCCGCAACACCGAAAAACCGCTCGGCACAGTATGCCATAATAAAGCAAAACGCCATTGCCCACACCGCAACGCGGCGGCTTGTGCCGTGATTTATTGATATTTTTTTAAACAGCTTGTAAACTATAAAGCCCACAATACCCGCAAACACAAAAAATCCTAAAATTTTAAGCACCACGATTCCGGGGTTTACAGAGCTGTCGCCAAGCGCGGAAAGCACGCTTAAAACCACTATTCCTATAATATCGTCTATAATTGCGGCGGATAAAAGCGTTGCGCCCACGCGCGTTTTAAGCTTTCCCATTTCGTTAAGCGTTTCAACCGTAATACTAACCGAGGTTGCCGCAAAAACTATCCCCACAAACGAAGCCTTAATTATGTTGGCATATGTAAAGCTGTCTTCAAAAAACAGAAAATACACGCCGCCGCAGCCTATTATAGGCACAAAAACACCTATTGCGGCTATAAGGCAGGCGGCAGGTCCCGTGTGCTTAAGCTCGTTGATATCGGTATCTATACCGGCTATAAACATAAGCATAATAACGCCTATTTCCGCGGTTTTTACAAGAAAATCGGTTTCGTGCAGTATACCTATACCCGAAGGCCCCAAAAGTATTCCCGCAATAAGCGCGCCCACAACCTGCGGCAAATGCACGTGCGCCGTTGCAAGCCCGAAAATTTTAGTAAACAAAAGTATCAGCGCCAGCGCCAATAAATATCCGTATGCTCCCATATCTGTTCTCTCCTTATTAAAGCATTATATATTATACAACAAATATTTCTGTTTGCAAGTGCAAAAATCGACTAAATTTGTATTGACAAAACGCGATTTACAGTGTATTATTTATCTGTACTACTTAGAATAGTACAGTAAAAACAGAAAGGTGGGGTGCAGTATGCTTCAGCTTAATTTTAAAAGCGGCGTGCCCATTTGCGATCAGATAGTAAATGGCTTTATACGTATGAAGGCGTTAGGTCTTGTAGAAAGCGGCGAGCAGCTGCCCTCTGTAAGGCAGCTTGCGGTAAAGCTCGGCGTTAACCCCAACACAATACAAAAGGCTTACCAGATACTTGAAAGCAGCGGCGTTATATATTCGGTCAAGGGCAAGGGCTCGTTTATATCGGACGACGCCGCGGCAGACACGGCTGTTATAAAAGCGGCAAAGCGCGATTTCCGCGCCGCGGTTACCGCCGCAAATGAGTTAGGTCTTAAAAGCGAAGAGCTGCACGGTATAGTAAACGAAGTGTGTAAGGAGGCGGATAATAATGATTGAGGCGCAGAAGCTTACAAAAATATTCGACGGTAAAAAGGCGCTTAACGGGGTGGATATTAAAATCAACAGCGGCTCTATCTACGGTCTTGTAGGCTCAAACGGGTCGGGCAAATCCACGCTGCTGCGCCTGATTTCCGGCATATATATGCCGGACGGCGGCAGCATAACAATAGACGGAAATTCTGTTTTTAACAATGCGGAAATCAAGGCGGGTATTTCCTATCTCGGCGATACGCCGTATTTTTTGCCGGGCGCCACAATAAACGAAACCGCAAAATTTTACCGCAGTATGTATAAGAATTTTGATAACGCCCTGTTTCACCGCCTGCTTGAAATATTCCCGCTTGATTATAAGGCGAAGATCGCCGCTATGTCTAAGGGAATGCAGCGTCAGGCGGCGCTTATAACAGCGGTTGCGGCTTCCCCGCGTTATTTACTGCTTGACGAGGCGTTCGACGGGCTTGACGCAGTTATTCGCAAAACCCTTAAAAGAATACTTATAGAGGGGGCGGAAAACCGCTCTATGACCGCGGTTATAGCCTCGCACAATGTTAAAGAGCTTGAGGATCTGTGCAATCACGTAGGTCTTATCCATAACGGAAACGTGCTGTTTAACGACGAGACCGAGGCGCTTAAAGGACGTCTTCATAAGCTTCAGGCGGCGTTTCGCCGCGTGCCGGAGCTTTCGGCGTTTTCTGGGCTTGATATTGTAAAAACAGAACGCAGCGGCTCGGTTATAAATATGGTGGTACGCGGAAACGAGGACGAAATTTTAAGCTATGTAAACCGCCTGTCCCCTGTTTTTGCGGAATGTATCGAGCCTTCTCTTGAAGAAATTTTTATATGTGAACTGGAGGTGCAGGGCTATGACTCAAAGGGCATTACCGAATAAATTTCACGCGGCGTTAAACCTTTACCGTCTTTCGGTAAAGCGAACCGCAGGTATCACCCTGCTTTTAACGGTGTTTTCGCTGCTTTTCTGTCCCGGATACGTTATTATGGAGATAAACCGCGAACGCACCTATGCAAATGTTTCAAATATTTCGGGTAAAATAGTTAACTTTGCAGAGTTTTATCCGCTGCTTATCGTTATAGCGACCGTCGCCACAACCGCCGCGGCGCTTTTATACCTTTTTATAAATTTTTCATTTCTTTACAGCAGAAGCTCAAGCGATTTCTTCCATGCTCTGCCCGTAAAACGCGGCAGACTGCTGTTTTCCCGATTTGCGGCAAGCGTTGTGCCCATTATGCTGCCGATTGCCATCACCTATATTTCAATGGGCTGCATTACAAAATTAAAATACGTTACCGGCAGCGTTAAGCCGATAGCGCTGGGCTTTTGCGCAAACGTGCTGGTAATGCTTGCGTGCTGTGCGTTTTCGCTTATATTTATAGTTTGCGCCGGCAGCGTATTCGACCTTATACTTTCGTTTTTCACATTCAACGCGGGCACTCTGCTTTTGCAGATAATAAACGCCGAGCTTATAAACCAATTTCTGTTCGGCGGCGTAACTGCCGACTATTCAAAGCTGCTTTTGCATTCCTCGCCCTTTTATTATGCCTTTGCACAGTTATTTTCACTGCGCAAATTCACAAGCGCCAGGCCGCTTATGTTCTTCGGCATAAAGCTTTTAATATTGACGGCGTTATCGCTTGCTGCGGCTTTTCTGCTTTATAACCGCCGCAGAAGCGAAAAAAGCGGCGTTACCTACGCTTATAAATTTTTATACGTTATCTGCCTGTTTATTGTGGGCTTTATAGGCGCTTACTGCTTAGGAATTATATTTTCAAGCGGTGAATACACCGTTTCCTTTTGGATATTCGCCGCTCTCGGCGCGTTGCTTTCGGCGGTCACATTCGGCGCCATAAGCGACCGCGGCTTTAAAACTGTAAAAAAATCGCTTATAACGGGCGGCTGCTCCTTTGCGGCAATGGCGTGCGCGGTTATAATACTTATAACGGGCGGCTTCGGCTATGCTTCGCGCATACCGAAAAAGGAAAATATATCTTCGGCTTCGTTAACATTGTTCGGCTCTGACGGAATGTTTGAATTTAAAGACCCTGCGGCAATTATAAGACTGCACGAAAAAATAATTGAAAACCGCAGCCTTAAAAACTACGAGGGCGGATATATAGCCATAGATTATAACCTTAAAAACGGCGACGCGGTAAGGCGGCAGTATTATATTGATTACAACAAATATAAAGATCTGCTTTTACCGCTTTATAAGAGTGACGAATATATCGAATCGCTTAAAAAAGAGTTTTTTAAAGATGATATTTACGACGTTTACGTTGACATAGAATATAAATCGGCAAACGGGGTATTAAGCGCCGAGGAGATAAGAACGCTTATCGCCGCATATATATCCGATCTGCCGAATGCCGAGGGCGGCGTTGTTACGGGCGAAAATGCAGAATTTATATCAATAAACTACCGCTCTGCTAAGAATTATAATAATTGCGGGCTGTATATTGAAAACAGCTTTAAAAACACACTCGCCGTAATAGACAGCCTGCCGCTTAACGAAAACGATTCGGAAGGATAGACTAAGCAATCGGGGTGAAACGGCTCCTTAAGGGAGCTGTTTCACTCTGTTTATTTTATACGGACACAAAATAGTTACAATTATTCATACTCCTGTAATAAAATTATTATATTATTATTTTAAACTCTGAATTAGGGGGAAACGCTATGCAGTATAAAATACTTATTGTAGACGACGACGAGAATATATGCGAGCTTTTAAGGCTTTATCTTGAAAAGGACGGCTTTGAAACTGTTGTTGCGAACGACGGCGAGCAGGCGGTGGACTATGCGGCAAAATACACGCCCGATCTTATTCTGCTTGATATTATGCTTCCTAAGCTTGACGGCTGGCAGGTTTGCCGTGAGATACGCAAATCCTCGGACGTGCCGATCATAATGCTTACCGCAAAGGGCGAGACCTTTGACAAAATATTAGGGCTTGAGCTCGGAGCGGACGATTATATAAGCAAGCCGTTTGACACTAAAGAGGTTATAGCGCGCATAAAGGCGGTGCTTCGCCGCAGCAGCGATAAGGACAAGGCCTCGCAGATTCAAGAGGTCAAGTACGATAAGCTTCGCATTAACCTTACAAATTACGAGCTTGAGGTAAACGGCGTTAAAATAGATACGCCGCCTAAGGAGCTTGAGCTTATTTATCACCTTGCAAGCAACCCGAACAGGGTATACACGCGCGATCAGCTGCTCGACGAGGTATGGGGCTTTGATTATTACGGAGACTCAAGAACGGTTGACGTTCACGTTAAAAGACTTCGCGAAAAGCTTGAAAACGTTTCGGACAGATGGTCTTTAAAAACCGTTTGGGGTGTAGGCTATAAATTCGAGGTAAAGTAAGCTTATGAAGCTTAAGCTTTTTAAAAAGTATTTTTTTGCAGACGCGCTTATTATAGTTTTAAGCTTTGCGGTTATGATGACCATACTTTCCTTTGTGCTTAACAACTATCTTGCAAAAACCAAGTACGAAACGCTCAGCAAATGCTCGGCAGAGGTTTCGGATTATCTTTCAAAGCTAAGCGGAGGAGATATAAAAAGCGAGGAATTTTTCCAAACCGTGAACGCGCTTTCCTCGGTTTCAAACGTTGATATTTTTTTGGCGGATAACGAGGGTAAAATAGCGGTATGCAGCTGTTCGGAATGGCTTGAAAACGGCAAATGCAGTCACTCGCAGCACATTATTCCTAAGGAAGAGCTTAAAAGCTCAGGCGGCAAAAGCTCGTTCAGGCTTGATACGCTTGATATCTACGACGCGCCGCATTACATCGCCTCCGAGCCGGTTATAAGCACCGGCGGCAACAGAATAGGCACCGTATTCAGCACGGCGCCCGTTTCGGCGATACGCGAGCTTATGTTTACCGTTACAAGGCTTTATCTGCTTTCGGCGGCGGTGCCGATAGCCGTAATGTTTTTTGCCATTTATATTATGACGTACAGGCTCACAAAACCTTTAAAGCTTATGTCGGAAGCGTCAAAGGCTATGGCTAAGGGCGATTTTTCAAAGCGCATACCCGTTACAAGCGACGACGAAATAGGCGAGCTTGCGGTTTCCTTCAACCAGATGACAAACTCCTTAGCACAGCTTGAAAGTATGAGGAAAAGCTTTGTTGCAAACGTATCGCACGAGCTTAAAACGCCAATGACTACAATAGGCGGATTTATAGACGGCATACTCGACGGCACAATTGAGGCGGATAAGCAAAGCTATTATTTAGGTATTGTATCCGATGAAATTAAAAGGCTCTCAAGGCTTGTTCAGTCAATGCTTAGTATGTCTAAGCTTGAAGCGGGAGAGTTTGTTTTAAAGCCTGAGCTTTTCGATTTCAGAGAGCTGCTCTGCACCATCGTTATAAGTCAGGAGCAGCGCATAGAAGCCGAAAAAATAGAAATTACGGGGCTTGACGGCATAGAAAGTATTTCCGTTACGGCAGACCGCGACCTTATACATCAGGTTATTTACAACCTTACCGATAATGCGATAAAGTTTGTAAACGAAGGCGGAAATATTGATTTTAAGGCAAAGACCGACGGCAAAAAGCTTATTTTCGCAATTACAAATACCGGCAAGGGCATACCCTCCGCCGAGCTGCCTTATGTTTTTGAAAGATTTTACAAGGTGGATAAATCCCGCTCGGCTAATAAAAACAGCACGGGGCTCGGCCTTTATATAGTAAAAACAATAGTAAAGGCGCACGGCGGCACCGTAACCGTTACAAGCCAAGAAAACGAATTCACCTCATTCAGCGTAACGCTGCCATTACAGTAGAACGGAGCTTTAAGTATTATGGACGATTTTATAAACAACGAAAATACCGAAAAAAATGAAACCGCAGACGGCGGATTCAAAGAGGAAGAAAGCCGTACCGAGGAACAGGCCGGCACCCCCGAAACACCGTTTACACAGCCGGAGCCTGTAAACCAAGAGCCTGTTTACAACAAAATAAATTATACCGAGGTAAAGCCGATTACCGATTATAAGCCTATGAGTAAGGGGCTTCGGGTATTCGCCGCGGCAATGGCGGGCGTTATTCTGCTTACCGCCGCTTCCGTTACGGGTTACTTTTTAGGCAGAAACAAAAGCAGCTATACCTCAAAAAGCAAGGCAAATATAAGCCTTGCCGCAAAGCCTGCAAATACCGATGAAATGACTGCGGCGCAGGTTTATGATAAGGTAAACGATTCTATTGTGGGCATAACCGTTTACAACACTGCGGGAAACGGCAGTCAGGCAAGCGGCGTATTCTATTCGGAAGACGGATATATAGTTACAAACGACCATATTTATTCCGAGGTTCCCGCGGCTAAATTCAAGGTCTACACGTCAGACGGCAAGCAGTACGACGCAAAGTATGTTGCCGGCGATAAAATAAGCGACCTTGCAATACTTAAAATAGACGGCGGCAGCTTTACCCCCGCGGTTTTCGGCGATTCAGAGCAAATAGTTTACGGCGAAAACGTTGTGGCAATAGGCCGTCCGAGCGACGCCACCGAAGCCTCAAGCATAACCAAGGGCATAATATCCTCGGTTGCAAGAAGGGTTAAAACCACAACAAGCTACTCTGCAAAGCTTATCCAGACCGACAGCGCCATAAACCCCGGCAGCTCAGGCGGCGCGCTTGTTAATATGTACGGTCAGGTTGTGGGCATAACCTCTTCAAAGCTTGCGGGCGTAAGCTACGACGCGGTAGGCTACGCCATACCCACCAAGACCATGAAACGCATTTGCAGCGAGCTTATAAAGCAGGGAAAGGTTGTAAGCCGCGCCAAGCTCGGCATAACCTACACCGCAATAAACTCGGTTACAGCTGAAATAGGCGGATACAGCCACGAAGGGCTTTATGTAGCCTCTGTATCGGAGGACAGCGACCTGTACGGCAAAATAGGCGAGGGCGATATTATAACCGGAATCAACGGCACCGAGGTAACAAGCGACGATATTGTGCTTGATATTATAGACAACTGCTCTGCCGGCGATAAGATATCCGTAACCGTAGTTACAAAAACCGGGGCGGAAAAAAGCTTTGAAGCGGCTCTTAAAGCCAATATCGGCGAATCAAGCTATTCAACCGATATAAACGCAGGCACTTCTGGCAGTTCGGGTTCAGACAGCTCTTCCGGCGGCGGCACCTTCAACTTCCCGTTCGGCGAATAATAATAAATATTTCTGCACATAAAAAAGAGGACCGTAAGGTCCTCTGAGCGTGTCGAAAAAGTCGACACGCTCCCCTACGGGAATGCCGTTCGCTCGAAA